>Ga0209290_1000082_pt1 | contig 87216 bp, 75 predicted proteins | sample EN1Hudsemesocosm_2_FD_184632 | JGI IMG/M metagenome (GOLD analysis project Ga0209290, IMG submission 184632) | Methane-oxidizing microbial communities from mesocosms in the Hudson Canyon - EN10B Hudson Canyon (SPAdes) (version 2) | ecosystem: Environmental > Aquatic > Marine > Cold seeps...
TATTTGTGGTAAGCCCTATTTGTGGTAAGTCCTATTTGAGATAAGTCATAGTGGCATGCGAGAGTTTATGGTAGGTTTTAACTTACAGCAGCAATCAAGAAAAGCAGTCATTGTCTTAGCTTTAATGAGTTTTTCTGTCTTGTGCCTTTTGAGTTATTTGCCCTTATTTAATACGCTTGATCACTTTATACAGGATGGCTTTGTAAAGCAGCGAGCGCTTAATCAGCATGCTTCTGAAGATATTGTTGTCATTGATATTGATGATACGAGTATTAATGCACTGGCCGATCTCGTCGGTAAGTGGCCTTGGCCACGCTCCATTCATGCTGAGCTTTTAGAGTTTCTATTAGCCCAGAGTCCCAAAGCCATTGTGTTTGATATCTTATTTTCAGAACCTGATGTTTACCGGCCGGATGCAGATAAATATTTTAGTGAGGTGATTGCATCTAGTAATAATGTTTATCTGGCGATGACCAGTCAAACCAGTTTGAATATACAAACTGCGCCCTTACTCATGTCCTATCCAACAGCACTTGCTTTAGATAAAACCAGCTCAGCTCGTACAGATACGCGAGCCTTTTTTTTGTTGCCTAATGCGGTTTCTAGAGATGCATGGCGTTTAGGAAGTATTGAATTTCACCCTGATGAAGACGGCGTTGGTCGGCGTTACCCCATTGTTCATAATTTTGATGGTTGGTTACTGAACTCCTTGCCGGCCAGAGTGGCTAAAGACTTAGGGTATCAGCTACCTGACTCTGCCTATCTGACTTTGGATTGGCAAAGTGATCTGAGTATTCCTCATCAGCGGTTTTCCTATGCAGAAATTTTGAGCCAGGCCAGGGCCGAAGGGGTGTTGATCCCCGAGGGGTTCTTTAAAGACAAAATTATTGTAATCGGTACCACTGCACTAGGTTTACATGACTTACGTGCGACACCTATTAATGAGTTTTTTCCTGGGGTATTTATACTGACTACCGCGCTTGATAATTTGATTTCAGGAGAAAGCCTTCAGCATGTAGATACAATATGGGTGCTTGTTATGGGTGCTTTGTTGATTCTGTTTATCAGTTTTATTTCGATATGGCGTGGTTTAGGGATAGGCATCTTTATCGCGTTTTGTACCGTTATTCTCTTACTTGTTTTTTCATGGCGTTTAGCGCTGAGTGGGCTTTTACTGGCGATATTATCTAATGTTGTATCTTTAGTTTTTTTTATGGTGAGTGCTATTTTATTTTTATATCTCAGTCATCGAAAAAAATTAAATGCGACAGTGGATATTTTTAGTCGTTTTATGGACCCATCGGTGGTGCGTGAGTTAATTCGTCAGGAGTCGTCGGAAGACCTGCTTTCGAGTAAAAGTGTCGAAGTGACCATGTTGTTTTCTGATATACGAAACTTTACCAGTATTTCAGAACAACGCACTCCGGGCGAAATGGTGAATTTATTGAATCAATATTTTGACCGGCAGGTAAAAACCTTGTTTCAGTATAATGCTACTTTGGATAAATTTATTGGTGATGCTGTCATGGCGTTTTGGGGGGCTCCTCTGGCACATGAAGAGCATCCAATTTATGCCATTAATGCTGCACTCGATATGATAGACAATCTAGAGACTTTTAAAGGTGAATATGGTTATAAGGAATTTGATATTGGTATCGGCATTCATACCGGCGACGCAGTGGTTGGTATGGTAGGCGCACAGCAACGTTATGATTATACCGCGATTGGCGATACCGTGAATTTAGCGAGCCGAATTGAAGGCTTGACTAAAAATCGCGCGCAAATTTTAGTTTCAGAGACTACAATGAAAGTAGCAAAAGATCATTTTAAATTCATACCGCATGGTGAGTTTCAAGTGAAAGGCCGAAATGAATCCGTTAAAGTGTATGAGCCCATAAGAAAATAAAATGAGGGGATATCATGATGTGCATGATTAGATTTTTCACTCAAGGACTCGTTCAGGTATTGTTGATTCTTCTTTTATCGACCTTCTTGCCGGTCTGGGCGAACCAGGACGCGATTTTGCTCAGTAATACACCTATGTTGGTAGAGCCCTCTTCAAAATCCCCTATTGTCACACAACTTTCCAAAGATTCACCAGTCATTTTGCTCAAACGAAAAGGTGGCTGGTATCAGGTTCAAACACAAGATAGACAAACCGGTTGGCTAAGAATGCTTAAGGTGAGATTTCTATCTGAGCAAGAATCAAATGATAGGTCCATCGCTAAGATTTTACGTGAAACCGCCATTATGCCCCCTGCAAGTGGAGTTTCAACCGGTGTTAGAGGTGTTTCCGATGAGGCCTTGAATCAGGGAAAAGAAATGTCACCTATCGGCTTAGAGCAGCTTGAGAATTTTGTGCCTGTTGAAGAAGAGGTGAATGAGTTCGCTCAGGAAGGTAAATTGAAAACGCAAGAAAACGTCGTACTACCCGGTAAATAATTTTACGACTTAATTATGGTGCGGCTTATGAGAAAAATAATTTCGGCGAAGCTTATTAGCGTATTTCTTTGTTTATTGCTGAGTGCGTGTGGGGTCAAAATTCAGGGCATTGATCTCGGGAGGGTTTTTGACGCTGCGGGAAAAGTAAACGATTTTGGTGAAAAAGAAGAGCAAGAAGAATTAGTGCTCGGTCAAGATACCATAAAGTCCTTATTAAATAACGCGACAATTTACCCTAACCAAGCGCTTCAAAGCTACGTGAATAAAGTGGGTTACTGGTTAGTAAAACATACCAGTCGACCCGGTTTACCTTGGCGGTTTATGGTCTTAGATGACACTTCTGTGAATGCTTTTGCAGCACCTGGCGGCTACATTGCCATCACAAGAGGTATGTTAGCATCCTTGAATAATGAAGCCGAATTAGCAGGCGTTTTAGCGCATGAAATTGCACATGTTGTATTACACCATCACATGAATGCCTTACAGAAAAAATCCAAAACGGGGTTCCTGTTTGACTTGGCCGTTATTGGTGCACAGGTAGGTAATGCAAGTACTGCCAATGCCCAAGGAGATTTGCAAGGCCCTGATGTTTCAGGGGTTTTTGATAAGGCTGTGAATGACTTATATTATCGTGGGCTAGATAGGGAAGATGAACTAAAAGCCGATAAACTAGGCGTTATACTGAGCGCAAAAGCAGGTTATGACCCTTATGCCTTTGTTTCTGTGTTACAAGTAATCGGTAGTCGGGAAGGGCGTGAAGAAGACGACTTACAGCGTTTTATTCGGGTTCACCCCAGTGCAGAAACAAGACTTAACTCACTTGAGTCCACCTTTTTTCTGATTGATAGCTATGATCTGAGTAATCGGGTATTAGCTCAACGTTTTAGGGCATATTCTAAAAATTAGTGCTGTGGCACTCTGCATTTAGGCATAGTTTGATCACTTGGCACGTTAGACATGCTTATCGTTAATGTCCGTGTAAATCAAAGTCACACACATGATGAACGTAGTTTAGGCCTGAGTCGGCTACGGCTACTTTTGGCACATGACTCTTTGCTGTCAGGAAGCTTTTAGAATCAATAAATACTTTGACGACATTGCTATCCAATAGGCCAAGGCTCGCTTCATGCTCAAGAATTGACAAGGCTTTTTCATCGGGAAGTGCCGGTTTATAGGGGCGGTCTGCGGCGGTTAAGGCATCGTATATATCACACACGGTCATAACCCTTGATTGGTAGGGGATATTGTCTGATGTGAGGTGGTTTGGGTAGCCGCTTCCATCTAGTTTCTCATGATGAGCGCCCGCTATATTTGGTATTTGACTGAGCTCAGCTGTCCATGGAATAAGTTTTAAGAAATTCATGGTATGGCTGACATGTGACTCTATTTCAAGTCGCTCTTGTTCATTTAAACTGCCCTTGGGGATAGACAGGGCGGCAAGCTCAAATTCTGAAATCAAGCCACCTAGCTTGCCTTTATGGTCGGTGATTAAATGGCTGCGAATGTTTTCAAGCTCGGCAAATCTTTCTTGAGGGAGTACCGTCGGTTCGTTGGCCGCCAGTATAACCTTCATGTAATGATCCAGTTGAGCCAGGTCTTGATCAAGACTCTGTTCAAGTTTGTGTTTTATTTCAGGGCTGAGGGCACCATATTGTTCATAAGCTTTAATGATTTGGTTGAGATGTTGGTTCTTAAGTTGCTGCTTTGTGAATGCCATACGATATCGTAGGAGTTCAAGATTCTCTTCGGTGAGTTTTTTAGCTTTGGTGAGTACGTTTTCGCGTACGCCTACTTTACCGAAGTCATGAAGTAAAGCTGCAAAGCGCAGCTCGCGATATTGCTCTTCATTAAAGGTAACGTTATCAAGGACGCCATCTTGGCAACTATTGAGACTCTGTGCGAGTACTTCACATAAGTTAGCCACACGAAATGAGTGGCCACTGGTAGTGGGGTCTCGCTGCTCAATCGCAAAAACAGACGCATTCACAAAACCATCAAATAACTGATTGATATTATCCATTAACTTCCGGCTTTCAATGGCAACAGCCGCTTGGCTAGATAAAGCACGAAGCAGGTCTAAACAGGATTTATCGAAAGGGATGACTTCGCTTTCAGTTGTTTCGATTGTGCGTAGTTTAGTTTCAGGATTTTTTTTGCGATTGATAAATTCAAGCACACCGACCACCTGATGATGATGGTCTAGCATCGGGATCGCTAATAAACTCACCGTGCGATAGGACATCACCTTATCGAAAGAACGATTGAATTGGTAAGGCGAGTCGGGCGCAATTTCATAAGCGTCGGCAATATTCAATACTTCGCCGTGCAAGGCGGTATGGCCGACAATGGATGAGTCTGTTAAGGGAATACTTTGTTCTTCGAAAGACGGACAAACTGAGTAATTCTGTGTCAGTTTAAACTTTAGCTGAGATGATTTATCAGCTTCATGCTCGATTAAAAACAAAGATGCTGCATCGCAATGGGCTAAGCGCATACCTTCTGATAGGATTTTCGATAGTAGGGTATCAATGTCATCTTCTGTTGAAAGTGCGATCCCTACTTCTATTAATTTTTCAAGGCCGGCATTCTGCTTATCTAATGAGTCATTCAGACTTTGGTGTTGTTGACGCAATTGCTGATGTTCAGCTGCGAATGCTATCAACTTTTCAAACTCATGTACCCTGATCGAATCGGGAAAGGTGAGTGCATATTTAGGCAATTGTAGTTGTCTGGAGATATTTTCTTCGATCAGAAGCGTAGCGTCAGTCTCTAAACACTGTTCTATTGAGATGTCAGCTAGTAAGGCACTATCCACTAAAATGATATTTATATTCAGCTCAGCGTTGTCATTCAAGTGACTGATGTCAAAGGTATTAAGCTGAATATGGGTGATATCATTCAGTAGAGTGTGAAACTTAGAGTGGCTAGATAATGCTAAATCTGTTGCAGGTTCCATATGATACAACCTCCTCAATTCAATTTGCTGTTCTTCTTAGTAGAAGATTGTCAGCAAAAGGCTGTCAGAAAAAAGACTGACAGCAAATTACTTGTCCATAGGTGGGCAGACTCATAAATAAATAGATTATTCATTATACAACTTAATGTTCTAACTGTAGTCAATATTTCTAAAAATACCGCATTTTTTAGTTTAAGATAAGTTCTGAGCTCAAAGAGGCACGTTATACTGAGTAGGCTTGAAGATCCTCGTGTAAATTAACAGAAAGCATAGCTAGGTTGTCACTGGTTTTAGCGATTGAGCTCGAAGCGTTGGTCGTCTCTAACGAGACTTCATTAATACGTAAGACATTATCGCTTAACTGTTCAATCACGATGCTTTGCTCTTCTGCTGCGGAGGCAATTTGAATGTTCATATTGTTAATTACACCTATGTGACTCACAATGCTCTCGATGCTTTCACCTGTTAAGCGGGTTTGTTCAACACTGCTTTCGGCTAAAGACTTACTGCTTTTCATTCTATTCACAGCCTCATGCGCCATATTCTGAAGAAGTTTTACCATTTCATCTATCTCAAATGCTGATCCTTGTGTACGAGAAGCAAGCGCTCGAACTTCATCGGCAACTACAGCGAAACCCCTTCCTGCCTCGCCAGCTCGAGCAGCTTCTATTGCAGCATTAAGTGCGAGTAAATTAGTTTGCTCTGCGATACTTTTGATGACCTCCATTACCGTGCCAATTTTATTGCTGAACTCATCGAGCTGGTCAATGCTTTTAGTTGCTTCGTCAATTTCTTCGGATAGTTGAGCTATTGCTGCTATAGACTCATTTACTATCTGATTACTTTGTATGGCTTTTTCATCGGCTGCACGTGTAGAGTCAGCAGCTTGTACGGCATTTAAAGCCACATCCTGAACCGTTGCGGTGATTTCATGTAAAGCCGTTGCTAACTGGTCTGTTTCATCATGTTGGCGGTGCATACCCTGCTGGGTTTGTTCGGTGGTGCTCGCCAAGTGGAGGGATGTGCTGTTTATTTTATTAGCGGCATCAATGACATGTTCGAATATAATACGCAGGTGGCTAACGGTATCGTTGTAAACAGCGAATAGATGGCCAAATTCATCTTGTTTGTAAATGGCGATGTTTGACCTGAGGTCACCTTTGGATAGCTGATTCATTGCACTGTTTAATTGTTTAAGTGAATAATTTATTCGTTTCGAAATAAGTAGACCTATAAAAATCATCAAAGACAATACAATCACTGTCACGACAAGTAAGACATTTCTACTTGTGCCAATGGTTGAATAGGCATCTTCTCTTGTTTTAGCTTGTAAGTGATTGGAAAAAGCTTTCAGTGCGAGTAAAGAGTTTTGTAGTTGTTTGATGCTTGCTTCTGAGTCTTCTTTTAGCTGTAGGGCTGTATTACGAATTTTAATGAGGGCTGTACTCACCTTAATTAGCGAATCACCTTGGCCGATAAGTAGGTTTTCAACTTGTTTCAGGTTAGCTTTAAAACGCGATAAAACTTCGGATTCGCCGGTATTTGAAATAAGTGCATCAATTGAGCGTGAGATACTTTCGATACGGGGAGGCACATCATTACTGGCAATACTTTTTAGATGATCGGTATTATTAGACAGTTGAATTTTTTGTGATAAAACCGCCAACTCAAGCATAGATCGTTGAATTGTACTCGTTTCTATTTGTGTTTTTTCAAAACCACCGTCGACGAACTTTTTACTCTGGAGGCTTAAGGCTTCAGTGTCATCACGCTTTAAAGCCTTCTTTATCTGACGGCTAATACGTTTACTGCTAAAGCGGGCCTTACCTGCAATGCCCTCTACGTCTTTTAGTGTTTCATTGATTAAGGTATTCAGCTGTTCAGAGCGAGCTTGTTTTTTATTGAGTGCGATAACTCGGGTAAGCGATAGCTGGCGTATGTCATCATTAGCCTGTTCCAAGGCCGAAAATGTTTGTCGTATTTTGCCTGTGGTTTTACTTTTATCGTCGCTCGCTGAAACCACCTGCTCAATACTGTCTAAAGTCTCATTGATCGACTGGTGATGATTGTCATCATTAAAATTTTCGATTTGAGACAATTGAGTCGCAGCGAGCATTTGATGCTGTTGATTAATCATCTCAGATGCGAGAGAGAGAGCATTGTAGTTATCCTGGCTTATCGGAATGACTTTGTCGGTAAGTTCACCAATATGCTTGGCTAATTGTTGGTTAGAAAACATACCAGTAGACGTTAGTATAATGGTGGAAATGGCACCAATAAGCATCCAAAACAATAGCTTAGCACGTACAGATAAGGTCATAAACTTCACTCGCTCACTCTCTGAAATGAATCAATTATTTAAGGTTTAAAGAATCCCAGCTTAAGCTTTGGAAGGAACCGTTTTTGATGATTGTTGGCCAGACTTTGTGACTTGCCTGATGATCCTCAAGCCCATAGTTTACCAATGTTCCTATTCCTATATCGCTATTCGAAATGCTCTCAAGACCTGTCACAATAGTTTCAGCGGTTATATCACCTTTTATATTCTGTAAGCCTTGAACATAAATTTTGGCTGCTAAATAACCCTCTAAAGAGGCAAAGCCAAAACTCGCATCGGCATTGTAAGTCTTAATATCTTCGCGGTAACTCTTAACGGCAGGGAGGTTTGATTCAAAGTGAGGTACAACTTGTGTGATGATCACGCCTTCAGCATCTTTGCCGAGCGCATTTTTCAGCGCGACACTACCAACAAAGGACACATTAAGAAATACAGCTTCAGGTAAGTCTTCTTTTGCAAGCTTAATAAACTTGGCACAAGGTGCATAAGCACCCACCATAATAATGGCTTTGGGTTCGGTGTCTGCATCTAGTAAGGTGCTTAAACCATCTTCTATATTGAGCGTATTACGGGTGTAGCGTCCATGAGTTAATTTATCAGCATGTTTAACGCCCTGTTTTTTGAGTGCGCTAATCGCACCTTTATAACCTGCATCACCATAGCCATCATTTTGAGTGAAAAAGGCAATTTCTTCAGGTTTGATACCTTTCTTTAACAAACCATCAATCATAGACGCTGTTTCTTCAGCATAACTGGCGCGATAATTGATAATATATCGATCTGGGGGGGATTGTCGTAGAACGCCAGCACCTGTAAATGCACCCACTAAAGGTACTTTCTTCTCATTTGCGATGGGGACAGTGACTATGGCTGTAGGTGTGCCAACATTTCCTATGACGGATACGACTTTATTTTGGTCTATTAAGGTACGCATATTGGAGCCAGCTTTAGCGGGTTCATAACCATCATCAAGGGCAAATAGTTTGATCTGCTTGCCATTAATGCCGCCTGCGGCATTTATCTTGTTAAAATAACTTTCAACCCCTAAGCGCACATTTGTTCCTAGTGCTTGGGCAGGTCCACTTAAAGCGGTGCTCATTCCAACGTTGATATCACTGGCCAATGTGTTTTGGGTCATAGAGAGAATTAGCGCACCAGCAATAGCTGAAGAGCTGATAAATTTTTTCATGCTTCGATTCCTTGAATTCCGTTATCATGCGCTACTGTGACTTTATCAAATTGTAAAAGTTACTATCCAGATGTTAAAAAATAAGACCATGTAAGTGTTAAATGATTATAAGTAACACAAAGATATTTAGCGTATGAAAGTATTTTATAAGGGACGAGAAGGGAACCGCAGCTAGTTTTAACGCAGGAGCGTAAAACATATCAATCACTCCATATCCTTGGTGTAAAAAGTGTCTTGGCTGTACGGCTTTGTGCCAAAACACATTCTAAACATAGTCTAGAATTTAAGGAGGTCAAATTAACATCATTCAAAAATTAATGTTATTCAGATTTTGTGTCACGCTTAAACTGACTTTCTACCCACTCTCTTACTTCTGAAAAACGATACCGCTCAAAGTGCGCAAAGCCTTTTAAAGAACGTATCTTTAAGCGGCTGAATATAGGCGTCGTCAGGCCACAAAAGAACCGGCTGATTAACACTGCAGTGGTTTTGTTCCCAAGCTTTTCAGATATCTGAAAACTTAGCTCAGGGAAATTGAACTGATCAAGTGGGGGAAGGGTAGTTAACGAGGGCAGTTTGACTGCTTGATTTGCACAAACAGAGCAGTGACCACAATGCTCTGGCACACTATGGTCGGCAAAGTAGTGAGCAAGTTGCTGGCTTAGGCAGCGATCGCTTTCAAAGAAGGTCATTAGCTGGTGAATCCGATTAATCTCACTTTGTTCTTTATCTCTGAAACGATCAAATAAACGTTGGCTTAATGCCTGAATATCGAAGTCGGTTTTTTGTACTTGATACACTTGTGTCATTTGCTTGGTTTGCAGTTCGAGCCAGCCTTGTTGGTCAAGATAATCCAGAGCTTTAATGACTCGGTTTCTATCGCTTGGGTAGGCTTCATGTATCTTTTCGAAGTCAATCACACCCCAGATTCTGGCCATTTGAGCTGTTTCAAAAATAGCCCGAATAAAGTCTTGCCGTTCCCCTTCAAAGTGCGAAAACAGTTCTGCTTCAGGGATAAGAAACTTATATTTATATTCAGCAAAGTAGCTGTAAAGTGGTTTGATGACTTTGAATAATTCCAAATAAACAAGTAGTGTCTTTAAGCTCAGAGGACGAATATTAGATTGGCTGGAAAAGCTATTTAAAACTAACTCCCACTGCCGCGTATCGTGATTGTAATCAACCGATTTATGTATTATCTCACTGATGACATAGTGAATCGCTTCTAATTCTGGCGTGTCGCCATACACGAAGTTTTCAAGTATATTCAGATTATCTTTATTGGCTAAGACTAAACAATCTGAAGCCAGGCCATCTCTTCCTGCTCGGCCAATTTCCTGTGCATAGTTTTCAATAGACTTAGGTAAGTCGTAGTGCACGACAAAGCGAATATTGCTTTTATCTATACCCATACCAAAGGCAATGGTGGCTACAATGATGCCTTTATCGCTGCTCATAAAACGTTGTTGAATCAACTGACGGCGCTCACTGTCCATACCCGCGTGGTAGGCTTGGGCGGGTATGTTTTGTTTGCGTAATTCTGCGGCGACGTCTTCCGCTGTTTGTTGCAGAGTGACATAAATGACGCCGGATTGCTCTGTCCGGCTTTGAAGCCATTGGCTGAGTACAGGTGTTTTTTGTTCACCCGGAACACTTTGAACCATTAAATTAAGGTTGGGTCGGTAAAAACCCGTTAGCGTAATGTCATCGGGCTCAATGCCGAACTTTTTCCCCATATCCTCTATTACTTGAGGTGTGGCGGTCGCAGTGAGTAATAAGGTCTGTTCTATGTTCAGCTCACGGCGGTAGTGGGGGAGCTTTAAATAGTCCGGGCGAAAATTGTGCCCCCATTCTGAAATACAATGGGCTTCATCAACCGCGAGTAATGAAATAGGTACTTGGCTGATAAATTGTCTGAATCGTTCATTGTTAAGGCGTTCGACTGAAATCATCAGTATTTTAATATGGCCTTCACGCACCTCGTTCATGACGCTATTGCTTTCTTCCCGAGACTGGCTTGAATCGATGCTGGCAGCGGGAATTCCTTTGCTTTTCAGAAATTCGAGCTGGTCTTGCATCAACGCTAAAAGTGGTGAAACCACCAGTGTTAGACCGGGTAAACTTATTGCCGGAAGCTGATAACATAGTGATTTCCCCGAACCGGTCGGAAAAATAGCCGCGGCGCTTTTACCGGCTAATATTGCTTGTACAACTTGTGCCTGCCCTGGTCGAAATTCAGAAAAACCGAAGTGAGTCTGAAGCAAGTTGTTTATGGTATTTGTCATGTGTCTTAACGATCCTTGTTTGACGGGTTCAAAAACTTTGCTCCTTTATGAGCTAATTTTCCACCTTCTCTGAGCGAGAAGTATATAGTGTCGAGAATGTCTTTATGCACCACTGAAATAGGTTCAGATACCTCCTTCACTACCGGTATTTTTTTGAGGATTTTGAAGGGCTCATCGGCAATCGAATGCTGGACAACTTCAACTGCATCGACAGTATTATCATAAGCTAATGTGAGTAAATCTAAAGTGCCTGAGATAATCTCCAGGTTGCTCAGCCCATTTGTTTCTTGGTCTTGGCTAGCTTCTGCTTCAAGCACTTCTTGTAAAGTGTAATGTACGAGAGCATTCGTTTTTTGGTGCTCATCAAACCAGTTCTTAATCTGTTGATAGACTCTTTCAGAATGTGCTAAAGGAATATGTGGAATGCCATCAAAGTGGGCGGTTTTACTCTCTTCTGGTGCTGATATCGGGTTAGCGCTGGAATGTCGAACCAGGCTGTCCCCAAAATACTTATTCAATAAACTGTCTTTATTTTCAGATAAGGCGCCACTGATAAAATGATGTTGGGCATGCGCTGTAAAGCTGCCACAGAGAACACTTTGTTCATAAGGGTCATCTTCATTTGTTTTCGTGGTGGCGCTAGAGGGGGCATTTTTCAGATGTAGAAGGCCATCTTTTAAATCTTGAATACCTTCACTACGCATATCGATCCAATCGGCCCAGTGGCTAATATACTCTCGTGGAATATAGCGCACAATTGAACTTGCCAAATGACCAAACTTTTCCAGCGGCGAGCCTTCGTGCGGCGTGCCGATATAATAACAATTCGAGAGTTTCGCTATCCAAGGGGTGTTTTCATCTTGAGCCAGTTTTTGAGCGCTGCGGATCAATAAACCGCCCATACTGAAACCCATAAGTACGATGTCATCAATCTTAATGGGGTAAACCGACTGCAGCTCATTGAGTAAGAGATTGAGCTTATGACCATTCTCTTTAATGGATAGGCCGGTGTTATAGCGTAAATAAAAAGGCGTGTACCCGAACTCCTCTTGCAAGCGACGACCATAGTTATCTGTATTATTGGTGTCTTTACGTTGGGTGTCAGCATCGGACGCGTCAGACTTTAGATCCCAAACAGTTTCAAGGTTGGTTAAACCATGTATTAGTATGATGACTTTATTGGTGAGTGGTTTTGCTGAGGGACGTACTAGCTGATGTGCCAATGTCTCATTCAGAATCAAGGCTTTATTTTGATGATAAAAAGCCATGTCGATAGCTAAAGGGTTGTGCTCTTTTTCAAGGTAGTCACCAATCACGCCATTCAAGACTGAGCGACTTAGATTAGCCCAGTTACGAATATCAATCTGTTTGCTTTTATCATCCATGTTTATCAACTCACTAAAGGTGTGGTTAGAGGCAAGTACATCAAACCATCATACTACTAACCCTAGATTACTGATACTAGCCCATGATGAGCACGTTAGTTTCAATCTCGTGGCAAATATCTGCATACCGGCCGACCAAAAGTAGGCGCTTCTAAGCGTGGGCGAACCGGTATGTCGAAATTGAAGGCCACACCGGTATGACAAGGATGGAGGAATGGCTATAACAAGGTCATTTGCCCGCTGGTGATCTCAGTAAATGAGGTGCCTAAAAAACTCACAATTGCATCAACGATAGGCGCTATTTGGCGCTCCAGGTATAGATCATAATCTAAGGGTGAGGATAAGCACTCAAGCGGTTCCGGCCCGTTAAGAGTGTAGCAGTATTCAATCCAGCCACCGTTTTGATAACGTGTTATTTTGCCTTGTGTTTCTAGCCAAGCATCTGCTTTGCGGGCTGCTTGTACATGGGGGGGCACATTACGTTGGTATTCCTGGAGCTTTCTTCTCAGCCGCTTACGATACACTAATTTATCGTCATATTTACCTGCTTTTAGGTCATGAACGACTTGATGAATATAAGGTTTGAATGCCTGGTTCAAGAAGATCCGTTTATATAGCTCTTTTTGAAACTCACGCGCTAAATGCGTCCAGTCTGTGCGAACCGTTTCAAGCCCTTTAAATATCAACTGATAAGTGTCTGGCTGCGGATTTTGAAAGCTGAAGCCAGTATGGGTGACCATACCAGCATAACGCTTCTTGGAGCCTCTTTCGGAGCCGCGTATAGTGGGCATCAAAAAACGGCTGTAGTGGTTTTCGTATTCAAGTTCTAAGGCACTGGTGAGTTGGTATTCTTGCTGAAGATGCTGTTTCCACCAAAGCGTAATTTCTTCGGCAAGCTGATTACCTATTTGGTCAGCTTGCTGAGAATCGACACTTTTTTGATTAAGCCAAACGAAAATAGAGTCGGTGTCACCATAAATAACCTGATAACCGCGTTGTTCGATCAACTCACTCGTTTGGGTCATGATTTCATGACCACGTAAGGTGATAGAGCTTGGTAGTCTGGCATCAAAAAAACGGCAACCCGGTGTGCCCATGACACCATAAAAGGAGTTCATAATGATTTTTATGGCTTGTGACAGTGCGGGTTTATTCGCTAGCTTCGCTCGGTCGCGAGCTTGCCATAAATGTTCGATTAGACCAGGTAAAATGCTGTCTTGTCGTTTGAAAAACGCACCCCGTTTACCCTTGGAAAAAAGAGCCGGGTCATAGTGCTTAGCTGTACTTTTAGCCTTCGACGTATTCTCGGTGTCAGTTTCATTTTCTGGTGACTGATCTGTTATTAGTCTATCGCCTTCAGCCAGGCCATATGGGTCAACTAAAAAGCTACGAATAATACTGGGATAAAGACTTTTGAAATCGAGTACCAGAACATGATCGTAGAAACCCGGTTGAGAGCTCATAACATAACCGCCGGGGCTACCCACTCCTTGCGGGTTAACTGGAAGGTTGGGCGCAACATAACCTTGTCGATGTAAACGTGGTAAATATTGATTTTCAAAGGCGGCGACAGAGCCCCCTATTTTATCTAAAGCCAAACCCGTTAAATTCGCGCGTTCAATGGCAAACTGTATAAGATCTGTTGCTTCGAATATTTCCCAGACTAATTTACAGTCCTCAATATTATATTTGGCTAGCGCAGGTTTATCTTCATGGAACTGACGAAGGATTTCTTCGCCTCTGTCATCAGGGTCATGAATGAGCTTACCTTTGTTCAACACTGCCCGTGAGACAGACTCTAATGAAAAACTTTCAAAACTATAAGTGGCTGATTTTAGCGTATCAATACCATCTAAAACGGCTCGGCCAGGCACTAATACAAAATAGTGGTGTTCATTATTTGGGCTGGTGCGCCATTCGATAGCTTCATGATTTCGCCCGATATGAAAATCCAAACCTAGACGTTTGCAAGCTTGACCTAATATCCGTAAATCGAAGTTAATACAGTTCCAACCGATTAAAATATCTGGGTTGTAGCTATGTAACCAGTCGATAAACGCAATCAGTAAGCGTTTTTCGTCATCATAAAATGTTGTGTGCTCTATGGCTTTCGAGTTCACCGCATCGCCTAACATGAATACGTTTTGAATGCTTGGCTCGTTCTCAATGCTTGGCTCGTTCTGACTATTTAGTGCGTCTTTGCCATACACCGCAATCGAGAGGACTTGATTGGTTTTGTAATTGGTTTCGATATCGAAGGAAATGACTTTAAATTGAGGGTTAAACTTAGTGGGTTTCAGTTTTGCATTTTGAACCGCTAAGTATTGATCTTTTCTATTGGCTTCATCCACGGTCACGCTTAGGGCGCTGGTGATAAAACGTTCCATAAGATAGCGGTCGACCGTGCGTACATCAGCCTCAAGTGGCTCTATGTTATTATCTTTAAGGAGTGTGGCTGCATTACGTAAATTTCGTTGGCTGGTGAAATAAAAGGCCGACACGGCATGCTGTGAAAAAGACTTGAGTGCTAAGGGGCGATGTCGGTGAAGCAGTTTATGGCTTAGTCGCAGTGCCTTGTTTAAGAAAGGCGCTTCAATAAAAAAGACGCCTTCCTGGTTTGTTTGTTCAACTAGTAAGGGGCCATTTATCGTGTGACACCAGTAGCGAAGCACTAAGCCTTGCTGCGTATCACGCCACTGTCGGCTAATTAAAAATCCTGTCTGTGACTCCACGTGGATTTTAATTGGACGCGTTTTGAGATTCTGCTGCTCGTTCTAAAGCGAGCTGAGTCACCATTTTCTGCATTTTCTTTCTGACTTTTTCAGCTTCAATATTCAGTTGAACTATGCGCTCATTCACATCAGAAGCGAGATCCGCTTCGTTTAATTTTGGCCGGTACAGATGAAAACTCATATAGAGTTTGTCTAGTTTTTTGCGAAAGGGCTTGGGGATGCTGATAATGCCAGATTCATCAAAACTGTCTTTTATGTTTTTGGGTAGCCACTTTAATAAGGGTTTGAGTTTGTCATTAACTGGCACAGGCCAGGCCCAATCTTCAGAACCTTGATGAGCAACAATGAGTACAGGGGCTTGGCTTCGAATCGCCAGTTCAATGAATCGAGGGCTCAAAAAAGGTTGAATGTCCAATCCATTGCCAACGTTACACAGCTCACCTTCGGGCATGATGAAGCAGTCAGTAAATTCGGTGTTTGTCAGTAAGTGACGAGCTTCATCAAAATTAACACCTTTGTCGACTTGTGTGAGATAGGCCAGTATTTGTTTTGAAATTGGGAAATCATAAAAACTGCGCCAGGTAATGCCAAAGGGCCTTCTTGTAGCACCGCCGTGTTTGAGGAACATTTCAGTGACACCCACCAGCCCTGCTAGTGCACCAGCCATAGGGCCATGATTTAGTGCGATCACGAGTTTGGGGTGTTTCTTGATAATCCGGCTTAAACCCTGGGACTTTTCAGATACAATGATTTTATCCAGATACAGGCTCTTGAGAATGGCGGTAGGTAGACGATATTGATCAATTGACTTCATGATTAGTAAACGGCTCTCGGGGCTTGACCAAATTTAATGACTAGCATCATATATAAAATGACTCATGCATTAAAGCGCTCGGATACGTTTAGATCCGCATACTGGCCGAATTTATGCTTTATTTCGCTAGTAATCTATAGTAAATAAAGTATTATTTTTTAAATAGGGCATATACTCTAGTAACTAGACTCTCTCTGTAAAGGCGACACATATGGAAACGGTTAAGCAGCTCGTGCTTGATTGCCGTGGATCAAACATGAATGATGATGATTTTATTATTCAGATTGATGAATTGGTTTCAAAAAAAGGAGAGATGGTCTGCCAAGCAGTTTTCGATATTTTTTCGGACTTAGAATTTTGCCCTGAAAATGCAAAGACATATTGGGTTGAAGTGGTACAACATCGAAAAGCGCTTACGCTCGCCATTGGCCGACCGATTAACCTGATTGCTGTTATGTGCGACTATTTTGCAGAGAATGGTAATACGCTTCGTGAGCCAAAACTAGTTGAAATGGCGGCTTATGAAAATGCGACTTTACACTCAACGCATGACAACCTCACCGGTTTATACAATCGCCAATATCTGACTCATTCTATTGAACAACACTTTGCTTTAGCTGAACGTAATCAAAGTGATATGTCGATACTATTTCTGGATGTGGATGACTTTAAGGATGTGAATGATACCTTTGGTCATGTTGCCGGAGATGACGTATTACGTCAGATCTCAGCGATTATTGCAGAGGAAATCAGACAAAGTGATATTGCTGCCAGATATGGCGGAGAAGAATTCGTGGTCTTAATGCCGCTGACAAATAGTATTGAAGCCCTGATTCTGGCTGAACGTATTCGTACTCATATCGCAACGGCTAATTTTGTCGTGAACGAAACCATTCTGCCTGTCTCGGTGAGTGGTGGCATCGCGTCTTATCCTGTGAATGCTAATAATACCGATGAGTTATTAAATCTGGCTGACAGTGCTTTATATAGGGCAAAGGGGGCAGGCAAAAACAACATATCCTTGTTCAAAAAAGATAATCGACGATTTTTACGTATTGATCTTAAAAAAACGATTCAAATTCAAGAACTCGGATTTAATAAGATGGAGTCCTTTTCGGGTATTAGTAAAGATATTTGTGTTGGTGGTATATTATTTGAAAACAGTACGCCTATTTCGCTGGGCACTAAGATCCAACTTAGTGTACCAATTGGTGATGAAGAACCGGTGTTATTGATTGGTACTGTGGTGAGAGTCGAAGCTTTGGCAGAAGACCAATATGACATTGGGGTTGTTATTGCGTTTAAGGAAATGGATAAATTGGCAAAAAGTGAAATTTCACGTTTCTTAGTGAGCCAGGCACGCAAGTCGATTTAGTCAGCTTTTAAGTTGTCATATAAACTTAAGTAGGCGGTATAAACTTAAGTAAACGGTATAAGTTGAACGTTTTAAAACACTAAAGTTAAAGCGGTGAGTATTTTCTCTCACCGCTTTTTCTCATTTTGGCTGACTATTTGGCCCGGGCTAAGCTGTTTTTGCTGAAGTCACGATCGGTAAACCCATTGCCAAATTTATACTGACTAAAGTTTAAAACGGTAGACTTACCTGTTTGGTGGTTCACCATCTCCCACTTATTGGCTCGCCAGTATTGTCCCAAATATTGTTGGTATTGGCTGACTGTAAGTGTTTTAAGTAACTCATTTTTTCTATCGTAGGACTCTACCTTCCAGGCGCGATATTCATCACTGTCGAGCCAGACGATTTGCTTTGAATAGCCAGATTTCGGGTCGACAGGGTCGCGTTCGACCACAAGATACGCACGTCCATCAATGGTCTCATCGCGTAGAAAATTATAGGTGTATTTCTCGATCTCTTGTGACGAGATATCTTCAAACGCGAATTCACTGCCCATAAAGGGCCCCGACTTATTGCTGGATGAAATGCGCTTGACGCGCTTCAGAGCAGGTAGGAAAAGCCATTGGTCATCGGTTGTAGCTTTGTGTGTGAAGGACAAAAAAGCGGTGCCTTTTACGTCTTTCGGGCTATCAAAAACGATGAGTGACTTGTCGCCGTCATCGCCTTGCTCTAGCGTTTTATTATGCATCACCCGTTTAGCTTCTTCACCATGGCGGTCACGTAGAATCATCTCCATGTCAGAGGTGATGTCACCAAAACCTAGATCGCGCTTGTCAGCTTCTTGTGCAATCGACAAGCCTTTTTCCTGAGATGTTTGTGCGTGTGCTGGCAGCATAAAACTCATCGACAGAGAAACTGTCAGTGTGGTCGAGAGTAACGTGCTGTTTAGTATTTTTTTCTTAGTTAAGTTCAATAGCATAGTCTTCACCTTGTTGCTTATCTTCTAAGGGTAAATCTGAAGTGTTTCTTTGTGTTTTACCGTCTATACGCAGGAGTAAGGCCGGTAATAATAAAAAGTCGGCAATCACCGCCACGGCGATTGAAATAGCCGTTAGAATTGCCATATTGGAGTTCAAACCGAAAGCGGATTGAGCTAGGACTAAAAAGCCTGAAATCAAAATAACAGAGGTGACAACGATGGCGACTCCCACAGTCGAGAAGGCGTAACGAACGGCTTCTTCTGCACTCAAACCATTCTCTTCTCTAGCGCGTAGATACTTGCTGAGAAAGTGGATCGTGTCATCGACCACGATGCCGAGCGCCATGCCGGTCACCATTGAAACTGCCATGTTGACTTCACCCACCAAGGCGCCCCAGATACCAAAGGCTAAACCTGCAGGAAGTAAGTTTGGAATGAGGCTTAACATACCCAGTTTGAAGCTACGTAAGGCCACCATAATGAGCAGGGATATCAATAATAAAGCTGACATTGTGCCAAAAATCATGCCTTTAATATTACGTTCAGTGATATAGGCAAACATGATAGATGGGCCAACACCGTAGGCTTCTATACCGGCATTTTCTTTTAACCAGATGCTGCCGCGTTCAGCTATATCTTTGAGTTTTACTGAGCCCATGTTTTCTAGGGTGACGACCACCTGGGTGGACGACTTCTGAATATCCAGCTGGTTATTCAAATCCAGACCATAAGGCAGTGAAAGTTCATACAATAATAAATATTGTGCGGCCAGTTCAGGGTCTTCTGGAAGTTTGTAATAGTTTTCGTTGTCGGCATGCATATTTTTGTTTAAGCGTGCAAAGGTATCGCTAATGGTATTGACATGTCGCACTTCAGGTTGTTGACGTAACCATAAAGTGAATTGGTTGAGGGTCGCTAGAAATTCAGGCTTACTTGCTCCATTTTCTGTACCTGAATCAAGAGAATACAGCAGTTGATAAATTCCGGTCAGATTGTCGTTCACGAAGTCGCTATCTGTTCGAAATGAAATCGATTCATCAAAGTAACTGACAAAATTATCATCCAGAGTGTTCTGCGGGATAAAGCTCAAAAGAAGTACTGATATCACCAAGGAACCAAGCAGAATAGGTTTCTGCTTGCTAATAACAAAATTAGCAATGCCATCCATTTGTTTTGCAAAACGGCTGTCACTTTGTTTCGTTTTCACAGGTAGTACTGCCATGAGTGCAGGCAATAAACTGAGCGCAAAAATCAGTGCGCCAGTGACGCCCATCGCCGTAATGTTACCTAAATCATGGAAGGGGGGGGTATCACTAAAATTCATTGATAAAAAGCCAATGACGGTCGTGATTGAGGTTAGCAAGACAGGATTGAAGTTTATGCGGATACTTTCGCGAATGGCTTCATGCTTACTTAAGCCTTTACGCATACCTGCCATCATGCTCACTAATACATGTATTGAGTCGGCCACTGCCAAGGTCATTATAATTGTTATCGCTGCAGATGAGGGCGGTGTGAGCTTGATACCAGCATAACCTGCGAGACCCATACCGGTCATGATTGAAAACATAATGACCAAGAAAGTACTGAATGTCGCGGTGAGCGAGCGTACTAAAGCGAAAGTGATAATCAGGATGATCAGGTACATGGCGGGTACTAGCGTTGACATGTCGCTCATGGCGGCTTCGAAAAAGGCATTATTCAGCATCACCATGCCGCTTAAATGAATGTCGACATCGTATTTTGATTTCAATGCTTCAGCGAGTTTACGCGCAGCAATAACCGCTTGTGGCCCTTCATCTAATGACTTTTGTGGCATTTGAAAGGTCACATTAATACCTGTGACGGAAGCGTCTTCATTGATTAGCTGATTTCTGAGCACCGGTTCAGCCAAGGCAATTTCTTTAGCTGCATGTAATTGATTTTTACTTAACTTTCTCGCGTCTTCAACCAGATCTGCGACGATTAAATCGTCACCCTCGGCTGAGGTGTGTTGAAAGTTACTTATCGAGTCGACCCGTAGTGCAAAGGGCAGTTGCCAGCTTAGCTCTGTTGCTTCTTCTATAGCGGCTAGGGTTTCATTTGAGAAAACCTCGCCACTTTTGGGGACGATTGCAAATAAAATGTTGTCAGTTTTGGTGTAAGTCCGTTGGATTTCTTCGAAAGCCTGAAGTTGTGGATTGTCATCGCTGAAAAATACACGGTAGTCATTGTCTGGCGTCAGAAAACGTCCGCCACTGCCCGCAGCAACGGCAATTAAAATGGCGGTTGCAATGACGAACCAGCGGTAACGAATCAGCCAGTCAGCGTAGCGACTAGGCCAGTCCTTATTTAGTTGTGGTGGGGTTTGCATAAAGCGACTCCTGTTTGATATAAAAGTAACATACCGACTGGGCGGTATGTTATCGGTTCAAAAAAAATGGTGTAAAAAAATAGGTTAAGTGAGATTATTCCGCCACTTAACCTGGCTATTCTTTGTTTGTACGATGAAGCTTCTTTTTAAGTCTAAAACTTACTTTTAACCCAATAACTTTTTTTAAGCTTTGTTACGTAAACCATTTACATAGTCTTGTAGGGCAAGCGTTAACTGCTTAATTGTTTCTCGGTCTCGGGATGCTTTGGCAATGCTGCTGATGCCTTGTAGGCTTGAGACCAAAAACAAGGCGCAGCGTTCAAGATTCAGATCGTTGCGTAGCATGCCCTTTTGTTTGCAATGCGTCAGTGCTTCAAGAAAAAGGCTTTGCATCTGTTGATACATGGCTAGCGTGCGCGCTCTAAACCCTTCATCTTCCGCTGACATCTCTTGAGATATCGTGTTGACTGGGCAGCCGCATTCTAGCTCAGCATCTGTCATATAATCTGGTACATTGTTTAAATGCTCACAAAATTTCGTGAGCGGGTCTTCTCCTTCTAACTGCGTCTTCCAGAAGTTGATGTTTTCAATAACAAATACTTCTTCAAAAACGGCATAAGCTAACTCTAATTTATTCGCAAAATGATGGTATAAGGCGCCTTTTGAAATATCTGCTTTACCAATAATTTCAGACAAACTAGTGGCCTTAAAACCATGGCGGCGCATCTCGTCGGCGGTAACGTCGATAATTTTGGCGCGTGTTAGCTCAGGATCTCTTATAGCTGTCATCATTTTTCACACATATAAATAATATGGATATAAACTATACAGACCGATCGGTCGGTATGCAACAACTATTTATTTCTTGTATAGGCGAGAGAATTTCACAAATGGCCCAAAAATAGTGGCGAATCGACTCACCTTCAACTATGAATAGTATGGATGTTTATTTGATTAAGCTTATGTTTGGCTCTGAACGCTTTTGATTTCCAATATGGAAGATTGAATACATTAGACGTCCGTTGGTGCGGGCGTGATAAAAACCAAGTTATATTTACGAGGGAGAAAGGCATTGGATTTTAATAGTTACTTAACGGTGTTGGCAAAGAATGATGGTTCTGATTTATACCTGAGTACTGGCGCGCCACCTTGTGCCAAATTTCATGGTGTATTAAAGCCTATTGTAAAGGAAGCGCTTAAGCCGGGTGAGATTAAAACCATTGCGTATGAAATGATGGATGCCAAGCAGCAAGAAGAATTCGAAGCTGAGCTTGAAATGAATCTGGCTTATACCATTGCAGGTGTGGGGCGATTCAGGGTGAATATTTTCAAACAACGTAATGAAATGTCGATCGTTGCACGAAACATTGTCACCGAAATTCCGAAGGTTGATGACCTGGGCTTACCGGCTGTCATGAAAGAGATAATCATGTCCAAGCGTGGTTTGGTGTTGTTTGTTGGGGCTACCGGTTCAGGTAAGTCCACTTCGCTCGCGGCTTTGATTGATCATCGAAACAGTAACAGTAGTGGTCATATTATTACGATTGAAGATCCTGTTGAATTTATCCATAAACATAAGAAAAGTATTATTAATCAACGTGAAATTGGGGTTGATACGCGGAGCTTTGAGGCTGCGCTTAAAAACACTTTACGACAAGCACCCGATGTTATTCTGATCGGTGAGATTCGAGATAAAGAAACGATGGAACATGCCTTGGCATTTGCTGAGACCGGGCATTTATGTATATCGACACTGCATGCGAACAATGCAAACCAGGCACTGGACCGTATTATAAACTTCTTCCCTGAAGAACGACGTAATCAGCTCTTAACAGACTTATCGCTAAATTTACGGGCATTTGTATCACAGCGTCTAGTTGCAACTGTTGATCAAAAACGTGCGGCGGCGATTGAGATTCTTCTGGGTACACCTACAGTAGGTGAATTGATACTAAGAGGCGAGATTGAAGGGATCAAAGAGATTATGCAAAAGTCTGAGAATCTGGGCATGCAAACTTTTGATACCGCATTATTTAAATTATATGAAGCCGGCCGGATAACCCTTGATGAGGCGATCAAAAATGCTGACTCAGCTAATAACCTGAGGTTACGTATTAAACTGCACAGCCAAGATAATCAACCTGTTCACGGCACGACTGTTGAGCAAACAAGGGAAGTTTCAGCAGGGGGGGGGCTTTCTTTGAGTCTTGAAGAAAAGGAAGAGGAGAAAGAGGAGGAGCCGCCTTTCCCGGATCCATCTAAATTTTAAAAATTCAGAGATGTTTAGCATCTATTCTAACAAAAGGATTCATGCCATGGGTGACTTATCAAAACAGACTTGCGAAGCCTGTAGTTCGGGTGCCAAACCCCTAACGAAAGATGAAATTCAGCATTACCTTCGTGAAGTCGATGACTGGGAGTTGATTGAAGAAGCTGGTATTCAGAAGCTGAAACGTGTTTTTCTGACACTGAATTATACTAAATCAATTGATTTCACCATTGAAGTTGCGCGTATGGCTGAGCGCGCGGATCATCATCCGCAGTTGATTGTTGATTATGGCACGGTGGCTGTTATTTGGTGGAGCCATAAAATAAAAGGTTTACATAAAAATGACTTTATTATGGCTGCAAAGACCTCTGAGAGATTTTAAGTGCTTGTTTTATATTGATCAAAGGAGAATGAAATGAGCGATGCAGTACGCGCTGCTGATAGCCCCTATGCGGTTAAAGTGGAAGCCGGTAAAAACTATTTTTGGTGTGCTTGTGGTAGAAGCCAGAAACAACCATTCTGTGATGGCTCGCATAAAGGTACTGAATTTACGCCGGTAAAATACACTGCCAGTGACTCGAAAAAGGTATTTTTCTGTGGCTGTAAAAGTACTAAATCTCAACCACTATGTGATGGTAGCCATAAAAACGGCAGTTAAAGAATAAGTGAAGGGGTATGCTAAACCCCTGAAATTTGTCTCCCTAGCCATCGTATTATTTTGGTGAGATACATTCTTCGCGTTCAGGAGAGGTAAGGCAACGTATCTTGAATAAAAGGGAGAGGGCTCTCGCATCAAACTGTTTGTTAACTTTTAGTCTCAGGCGAATATCCTTATAGAGTTCTGCCAGTTCACCTTTCGTTTGCTCATTGGCTTTGATCCAATATTTATGGGGGATAGTTTTCTCGGCTTTATTAATTATTTCAGTGATAGTGTCTACCTTATTCACTATATAGCGACGCACCTTAGTGCCGAAGTCCTCAGGGAAATCAGATTTCCTGGCGATGGCTTGAATCATTCCGTAGAACAATCTCAAGTCTAATATGCCTCCCTTGTCACCCAAACCCCGGTACAGCTCAAATGTGTCATAAGCCAGAGCGGGCATAATAACAATATCAAGATTACCATTATTAAAATTACTGGAAAAATTCATGAGTGTGGTGTTAATTGGTATGGCGCCTGTTAATTCGGCGAATTTTTTGGTTTGTATGTCATTATTCAAAATAGCAATTCTTTTATTCTTAAAATGACGGATATCTTTAATATTTCTGTCGTTTACGAAAGCAAACATGGACCCAACCGGAAGTGAAGCGACGACTTCGTATTCACCCATTGTCATTAATTTTTCTGCTTTAGGAGAAGCTATCGCGGCCAGTGTCTTTATTAGTTTTTGTTCTGACGTGATGCCGCCTATCGCATCAAGTGTACCGGCAAAAGGGACGAGATCTCTCGATAAAATTGCGGTTACCACTGCCATATCGCATTTCTTTTCGATGAAATCGGTTAATGCTTTGTTTTCATCCTCATAAGGAACGAACTCAATAGTGAGGCCCCAAGAGATAGCTTTTGGTATCAAATCGGCAAAAAACTGAATGACCGGGCCATTGATACCGACAGGGTCCCAGGCACAAATAGTTCTTTTATCTAAACTTCTGCTACTTGCAGTAGCACTTAACATGATTAGACAAAATAAAACCAAGAATCTTGCAGATGCTCTTTTAGTGAGTCTTGTGTCTACGGGTATTTTTTTAAAAGGCATAGTTTTAGAGGGAATTAGTTTTGCGGGCATTATAACTGGGTCCAAGGATACAAATTTCATCAGAGTGTTCTTTGTAGAGAGGATTATCCCTAAGTCTAGTACGAAAACCTAGTTAGTGCGGGTTAAAAGTGTTTTGTAGTGCACATGTAGCAATTCGTAATCCTTACAGGTATTAAATTGGTCACATCTAGCGAATTCGAAACTTAACAAACGAAAGTGAACAGTATAAGGTTTGTATTAGTTTGCTGACTGGCCACAAATCAGTACTATTTATTACTATTTCAATGGATTGTCTCAGAATGTCAGAAAACGCTAACAAAGGCGTAAACTTGAAAACCGTGTTGGTTGCTGTTTTTACTTGCGCTAGTTTACTATCTAGTTGTTTGGTTTTCGCCGTGCCCCCTGAGAATTTAGATTTTATTGGTGGTTATTATGAAGATGGTCAATATCATTGCTACTCGGAACCATGCTTTACTATTCATAAGGGCACTGAAGCTGCTATTGCTAAAGTTAGGCCTTTTAACCCAAGAGAGTGGGCAAATAAACGAGGCAATACTTGCCAGAAAACTTATACTCAGGTGCTCGCAGAAACCAGTCAAATTCCAATAAATTATGCTAAAAAAAATGCATGTGTTTTTGTCACCAGTGGCCAATGGATAGACCCTTATACGACTAAAGTCGTTGATAGTGTAAGATCCATTGCGCTGGATCAGCGTATTAGTCTGAAAGAAGCGCATTACTATGGCGGAGCTGAGTGGCCAAGAAGTAAGCGTATGGCCTTCAAAAATGATCCGATGAATTTGGTTCCGGTTGCTATTGAGCAAAAGCGTGATAGAAATGGACGTTCTGGTACGCAATGGATGCCTCAGAACAAAATGTATTGGTGTGACTATATCGTGCACAGGGAAATAGTAGCGCGGCGGTATCACCTTCGCCCGCCCAAGCATGAACGCGATTTTAATAAGGAAATGAAAGTACTTTATTGTAAGTATTAGACATTTAAATGAAGACACTCATATGCCAGATAGACATAAAAGAAGGTTGACCAGCTAATACCAATACTCTTTTATGTCTATCGGGTCTTGATCACTTAAGTTAGGATTAGGGATGCGGTAAATTTTGCGTGAAGCTAAGTTAGCTTTTTTAATGATAGCGCCAAACTCCTCCTGAAATATTTTCTCAAACTCTCCAGATTCAATCAGTTCTATTAATCCTTTTTCGATACGATCTCTCAATTTTATTTTTGTGGGTGAAACAAAGAAATAGGTAGGGAGTGGAATAAATAAGGCAAACTTATCATCAATGGCTAAATCAGGGTATTCATGAGAGTGTTGATCAAATTCGGTAAATACTTCATTGATTCCCCGCCCAAAAGTTGAAAAGCGATTGAGCATTAACATGGAAAACAGCCCTTCGTAGTCTGTGCCTAGTATGACCTTGAATTTATTTTCTTTTAGCACTCTTGTGGTGGACCACTGATCTCCTGAGCCAGTCGGTATGTTTCTGAACTCTGCAAAGCTTGAAATATTATTCAGAATGTTCTGGGTTTGTTTTTTTATTAAGAATAAACGATAGCCTTGTATCCCTTTGCGAATCGGAATGCGAACGGAGAGGAGTTTAGCTGTCCACTCTTGTTTAGGCGCTTCTGCCATCACATGGAGGTTTTCACCCTTTATTAACTCTTTTAACGCGCGCGTTCTTTTCATTGGGTTTTGGTTATCAACTACTTCGGCAGCACCATATTCATTTTGAGTATTGGTTAAAATCCTTTGGAGAAGTTTTTTTGGGTAGTCGTAACGGGTATCGCTCTTTGACATCGGGCTGTTCATCAATACTTTTTTTGTGAAAAGTGACTCTCCTCCTCCTGCGAGAATTGGGTTTACTGATGTTAAGTTGATGAGAGTACAAATAAAAAATGTTTTTAGTTTCAGGCTCATTAGCGTTCCCTTAACATTTTTATTAAAGTCGTTTTTTATTATTTTTGCTTATAACTTTTGTCTTCAACAAACATTGTTTTAGCATATTAAGAGCGGATATCCAACTGTAAGCAATTATTGGCTTAGGGTGGGCTAAGGCGTAAGCGTATTAATTGGCTCTCTTAAAAGGCAGGTGACGCGCTGCATCTTCAATGTATTGTTCAATCTGTTGCTGCTCTTCTTTAACTGCCGTAGAAATTGCGTTACTAAAACCTTCATGCGCAATCCAGTGGAACGAATACGTTTTCAAAGGTTTAAAGCCACGTTGTAATTTATGCTCTCCTTGTGCACCTGCATCAAAATTATGCAAGCCGTGTTTAATACAATATTCAATACCTTGGTAATAACAGCATTCGAAGTGAAGGTGCTTATATTCTTCCAAGCAGCCCCAATTTCGTCCATAAAGGGTGTCATCATCTTTAAAAAACCAAGCGCCTGCCACAAAGTGACCTTCTTTTTTCGCCATACAAAGCATGACATTTTCAGGCATGGTTTGGCAGATTTGTTCGAAAAATGCTCGATTTAAATAAGGATGCTGTCCTCTTTTAAAGTAAGTAGCCTGATAGAAGGGATAATAAATATCTAATATCGACTGGCTAATTTCACAGCCTTCAAATATATGAAATGTTATATCTTGTTGAGCTACTTTTTCACGTTCTTTACGGATGCTTTTACGTTTACGAGAATTTAGGTGGGCAAGAAAATTGTCAAAGTCTGGATAGGCTTTATTTTGCCAATGAAACTGGCATCCTGTACGTTCTATCAGTTTGCTCTGAGTTTTTTTATTGGCTTGCTGCAATAGTTCATAGCTGGTGTTTTCAGGGAATAATAAGTGCCAAGAGGGGATACTGGACTGCTCCAAGTAAGCGATTACCCGCTCGAGAATGGCATTGATGTTTTCTGATGATTGGTATTCGGGGGCTAAGAATAAACGGGATCCAATCGAGGGCGTAAATGGAATGGCGCTTAATAGCTTTGGGTAATAATTCATTTGATAGTGTTGATACGCCTCAGCCCAACTCCAGTCGAAGACATACTCGCCGTAAGAGTGAGTTTTCAGGTAACCTGGAATAATACCGATGAGCTGTTCTTTATCACGCAGGAGAATATGGTTTGGTGTCCAGCCCTCTGCTTTTGTTGTACAAGCGGATGCCTCAAGTGCGTGAAGAAACTCATAACGAGTGAAGGGTTTATGGGTGCCACTCAGTTTATTCCAGTCTTCAGTAGAAATATTGTCGAGAGATGTAAGTATGTCGATACTGATATTCGTCATATTATTCCGTTATCGAGCTTACAGACGATCTAAAATTAAGTTATGGATTTTTGTTGGAAGTTCAGGATCATGTCTCACTTCACCATGACTCGGAATTAAGGTGGCGGGCCTATCCTCTTCGAGTTGTTTTAGCACCCATTGCTTGAAGGCATTTTTATTATCGAGAATGAGCCATTTAACTACCTGACTCATTTTCAAACCCGGTGCTGCACCGAGTAGCTTTTGCATCGCGCGAGCGAAAGGTTGATTCGACATGCGTTCATAGTTTAGAAAACTATCGCAGGTGATCCAAATGCTGCTGTTATCATTTTCATTGTATTTCTTTAGCCAAACATCACTGGCTCTATGGCCGGGCGGAAATAGAAAACTATAATGCTCTGGTAGGGGCGGTTGTTTGCTTTCTAAGGCGACGATGTCGTTTTTATTTTTGGCGACACCTTTTTTAATTAGTCGAGCAATAGCATGTTGACTGGCATATAAAGTGTGCTGAGGGAATGCCTCTTGCCAGGCCTTTACACCCATATAATGAAAACTATTGGGCATGATAATATGCATGTGAGTCTTATCGGACCTCCATTCTTCAGGCCATGCGTCAATTAAAGGCTCGCCTGGGCTAACAAGTATAAACTCATTGTCTGTGAGTTTAATGGCTATAGAATTAGAAACGAAATTTGGCACAATGTATTGGCCAACCAGAATTTCAGGTTGCGAGTTTACCGGGTTAGAATTTTTTGTGAGCAGATCTAAGTAATGCCAGGTATTCTTTTTCATAGGATGATAACTAAACTTAGTGGTCGAGTGAGAAATAAGGTTAAGATGAATAGAATAGTATTCCGCAGATGCTTTGCGGGTCAATTATTCTTATTATATTTAAAGTGACTTGAACTTTTTCAGAGGCAGAAAGTCTATGGTCTAGTGCGTAAACTATCCTTATCAATTGTTAAGTCTTGCCTAAAAAAGTATTAAAGGACTATCTAAATGAATGAACTGAAATTCAAACGACAATCTATTGCGGGGGCAGGGCTGGGTCTAAGGTCGAGTCATTATCAGGAGGTCTTCAATACTAAGCCAGATGTACCTTGGTTTGAATTACTCAGTGATAATTATATGGCTGAGGGTGGTTTGCCTATCCTGCGTGCTGAAAAAATTAGGGAGGACTACCCGGTTACTCTGCATGGGGTTGGGATGTCGTTAGGCGCTGCGGACCCGTTAAACATGGATTACCTGGCTCGCTTGAAAGCTTTGGTGAATCGATTAGAACCGGTGTATGTCTCTGATCACCTTGCTTGGGTTTCAACCTCCGCTCATTATACTCATGATTTGCTGCCTTTCCCGTATACAGCATTCACGCTTAAGCATGTGTCAGACAGAATTAATCAGGCGCAGGACTTTTTAGGGCGTGAACTGCTTGTCGAAAACCCTTCTTCTTATTTGGATTTTCATGCCACTGAAATGAGTGAATGGGAGTTTATCCAAGGTATTTGTAAATCGACAGATTGTAATTTACTGATCGATATCAACAATATTTATGTCAGTGCCATGAATCATGGCTTTGATCCCTATGAGTACTTGAACGCGATACCTGCTGACAGAGTGAAAGAGATTCATTTGGCTGGATATGAAAAAATGGAGCATTATCTGTTTGATACCCATGGTTATCAGGTGCACCCACCTGTATGGGCCTTATATCAGGCGGCGATTAAGCGCTTTGGTGCCATACCTACCCTGATCGAATGGGACACAGATATTCCCGACTTTACTACTCTCCGGGCTGAAGCACTAAAAGCAGAAACTATTATGAAAGAGGTGGCCTGATGAGTGATGACGTATATAAGGCGGATCAAAAAATACTTGAGACAGCGCAAGTCGACTCACTGCAATCTTTGAAGCAACTACAAGATGATTTTTATCAGGCTATTTTTCACCCTGATAAGGAGACGATAAGGCAAGCTTCGACTTATATTGTTGGGACTGACACTTTAACACAAGCGGATCGCTTAACAATTTACCGGGATAGTATACTCGGTGGTATTACGGCTGGTCTAACCGGAATTTACCCGGTCTGCGTCAAATTAGTCGGTGAGAAATACTTTACGCATATGGTGGCAGGTTATTTAAAAGAATATCCTTCAGGCTCTCCTGATTTGGGTCAGTATGGAGAATATTTGTCCGCATATATTGCACAATTTAAACCTGCAAAAGAGCTGGTGTACTTATCAGATGTAGCCAAGCTGGAATGGGCTTGGCATCAGGCCTTTAATGCGCCTGACGAGGATGCTTTATCTGTAGACATGACATCTTTAGAGTCGGAGGCTAAATTGACGTTTAAGCCTGTATCAGAGATCAAACCCATATCTGAACTTGAGCATATTGCAGAAGAAAGTTTTCCGGATATCATATTTAAAGTTGTTAGTTCAGCCTCATTAATCTGTTCTGAATATCCTGTTCATCATATCTGGCAGGTAAATCAAAGTGATTATGAGGGTGATCAAAGCGTTAGTTTGGATGAAGGCCATGCCAGGCTGATTATCTGGCGCAGCGCCGACTATGGTATGCGTATCGATGAGTTGAATGAAAATGAGTACCAGTTTATCGAAGGCTTATTTGAAGGGAAAACCTTTAGCTATATTGCCGAATTAGCCTACCCTCAAGCACTCGGTGAAATACTACAACGTTGTATTCAAATGGGGCTGATTCAGGGCTTTAGTGTATAGAGTTTGAATACATCGCGGTATGTCTTTGAGCTAGATATTTTTCAGCTAGTTGTTCGTCAACTATTTGCTCTTCAGCTATTTGTCCGTCAACTAAGCCGTCTTCAAGCACTGTAATGAATTCATCATCTATAGGTTTTTGGAAAACAGGTTCCTGAAACTCATCCGGCGATGAAACAGAAAAGAAATCATCAATATAATTATTCAAAATTGCTTTATGTTTTGTAGCCTGGGTTGGTTTTGGAGTTCTAGTTAGTATTGGCTTAGGCGTTTTCTTGGAAAGAAAGGCAAGATCCTGATCTGAAGAAATTGAAACTTCTGGCTGTGGAAGCTTATGAAAATAGTAATTCGGCTGATGTTTATTTTGAGTTTGACGCTCTAAATTAATAGTAGGGAGGCTCTCTGTTTGAGGCTTTGTGGTTTTTAGTTTTTGTACTGGTCTGCTTTTCTGGCTTGGGGGAACTGTATATAAAATATAATGTTTCCTGATTTGGAAAAAGCCCAAGGCAAGCAACAATACGAAAGTGACTTCAAGAGAGTGGATGAAATATATAAGCAAAATTGTTTGGCTCGTTTAGGCATTCAGTTTTATTTTTATAAAATCTATTAATAATCCCTTAACTAGATTCACTTAAGAGGCAGTTAAACCTCTTCTAGCCCTCTATACTAGCTGAAGCTGAAGTTAAGTTCATTACTTAATACTCGCCCTTAACTTTTTGTAATTTAATGGCTTTTTACGAATTGTGTATTAGCTCCTAAGATGACCTCCCTGAAAAACCTAACCACATCAATATAATCTTTCACTGCGATTTGTTCGTTAATGCCGTGCATGCGATCTAAGGTTTCTGGATTTAATCTATTGAAGGCAAAACGGTAAATGCTGTTGCTGAGTCCGGTGTAATGCTGGGCATCGGTGGCGCCGACCACTAAATAGGGGGTGACGATTAAGTCAGAGTCTTGGGTGACGCGATAAATGCTGTTTCTGATTAGTTCGAAGTTGGGGTTTTCGCTGTCTGAGACGGGTGAGGGTTCATTACCAAAGCCTCCAACAATGCTTATTTGAATATCTTTGTTAGCGATTACGTCAGTGACATAATCCATAACGCTTTGCACTGATTCTCCTGGCATGATTCTAAAGTTAACTGTGGCAGATGCTTCACTGGGTAGAATATTGTCTTTACTTGAGCCCTTTGCCATGGTTACCGCAGTGGTTGTTCTGATCGTGGCGTTTGTCGTTTTACTATCACTTAACACGTGTTCTACTATAGGCTCGGTTAACCACATATTGGCGAAGATGACTTTTTTAAATCCCGTCATTGCTGGGCCGATGTTTTGAAATAATGTTTTACTGAAATCCAGGTTTGCGGGGAAAGGCGCGTTTTCCAAATCTACCAGCGCCTTGGCTATGATACCGAGAGCAGAATGCTTTTCTGGCATAGAAGAGTGGCCGCCTGTTGCTTTAGTTTTGAGCTTCAAACTGACATAACCTTTTTCAGCGATGCCTATTAAGGCGACCGGGATTTTTAAACCTGGAATAATGCCGCCGCCTACGATGGAGCCTCCTTCATCTAATATGAATTCTAGCTCCACTTTACGCTGCCTTAATAGTGTGGCAATTGCCTTGGCACCTTGTTTGCCTCCGACTTCCTCGTCATGGCCGAATGCCAGATACATACTTCTTTTTGGCTGAAAACTTTGAGATATAAGATTCTCAATCGCTTCCATAGAGCCCATTAAGCCCGATTTTATGTCGATAGCGCCACGGCCCCATATGTTGCCATCCTCAATGTTTCCACTGAAAGGTTCATGTTTCCAGCGATCACGCGTTTCATTATCAACCGGCACGACATCTTGATGGCTCATTAATAGCATAGGCTTCAGTGAAGGCTCACTACCTTGCCAAAAATACAACAGACTTAGTTCATTCACTAACTCGAGCTCTAGGGTCTTATGTAGTTTTGGAAAGCTGCTTTTAAGGAATTCATGGAATGCAAGAAACGGTGCTTGATCTTGTGCTTCGGCACTTGAAATAGTTTGAAACTGTAGAGCTTGAGAGAGTCTTTGGGTTAGCGCCTCTTTGTTAATAGTGGAATTATCAAGCGCTGCTTCTATATGGACTTCCTGAGTTTGGAAATTTAGGGTGTTCAGTAATAGAGTCGCTAGAAGTAAGAGTAATAAACTAACAGCCCATTTTAATATGGCCATAAATGATACCTGTTATTTTGGGCTTTATTTTTGTTATCTGAAGTGGTGAAAACGCCAATATGAATTTGTATGTTTGCTATGCTTAATAGGATGATTTTTTGGATCTAGTTATAGAGCATATAGCATATAGCAGACCGATAATTGCCGACAAGGGGAATAAGGATAAATCTTTGAGTAATGTTAAAGTTATGCTTAAGGTTAAACAGAATGGAAAATAATAACTGAGAAGGTGATGAAAGTGAATAATAAAAAAGTGGCAGTGATTTTATCCGGTTGTGGTGTTTATGATGGCTCAGAAATTTATGAAAGCACCTTGGTTTTACTCGCATTAGATAGGGCAGGAATCGCTTATCAGTGTATGGCGCCGAACATTGAACAAATGCATGTAATCAACCATTTTACGGGCGAAGAAATGACAGACTCTCGTAATGTACTGGTTGAATCGGCACGTTTAGCACGAGGTGAAATTATTGATTTGGCTGATGCTAATCCGGAGGATTATGCTGGGCTGATTTTTCCAGGAGGTTTTGGCGCAGCAAAAAATCTGTCAAATTTCGCTGTAGCGGGAACCCAAATGTCGGTGAACCCTGTTGTGAGCGAATTTGCCCAAGCGATGCAACAAGAGAAGAAGGTCATTGGCTTAGTTTGTATTGCACCTGCGATGGCGCCTTTGTTATTTGGTGATGGTGTGAAGTGCACTATTGGTAATGATGCCGATACAGCTGCAGCTATAAATGCGATGGGTGGGGAGCATCAGGCTTGTTCTGTAGATGATTTTTATATTGATGAAGCTAAGAATGTCATTACTACCCCGGCTTATATGCTGGCAGGTCGTATCAGTGAAGCGGCTGAAGGGATAGATAAGTTGGTAGCATGTTTTATCGGACGTTTATAGTAGCGCCATTGCTTAGGGTATTCGAGCAAAAAAAAGGCCGCAAAAGCGACCTTTTTTAAGACCGCGTGCGACTAGATCAATTCAATCGCCATTGCTGTTGCTTCGCCGCCACCAATACAAAGAGCAGCCACACCCTTGGTTTTGCCTTTAATTTTCAAGGCATTCATCAAGGTAACAATCAAGCGAGAACCTGTTGAACCCACAGGGTGACCTTGAGCACAAGCGCCACCGAAGATGTTCACAGTTTCAGGATCGAGATCTAAATCAATAATAGGCATCATCGCCACCATCGCGAAGGCTTCGTTGATTTCATATAAATCAACGTCATCTTTAGTCCAACCCGTTTTAGCGAAAAGGTTTTCAATAGCGCCAACGGGTGCAATGGTGAATTCACTTGGGTGTTGTGATTGAGTTGAGTGAGCCACGATACGTGCTAATGGCTTAAGGCCACGAGCTTCAGCTTCGCTTTCACGCATTAACAGCAGTGCAGATGCGCCGTCAGAAATAGATGAAGCATTCGCAGCAGTGATAGTACCGTCTTTTGCAAATGCAGGGCGTAAACCAGGGATTTTTTCGATGTTAGCATTGAATGGCTGCTCATCATCTTCAATCACTGTTTCACTACGACGGGTTTTAACGGTTACCGGGATGATTTCAGCTTTTAGCTGACCCGCTTCAATCGCTGCTTTTGCACGTGTAAGGGACTGGATGGCATAGTTATCCATGTCTTCACGGCTATATCCTTTCTTGTCAGCTACTTCTTGAGCGAAAGCGCCCATTAGACGACCCGTTTCAGCATCTTCCAAACCATCTAGGAACATGTGATCCATTGCCTGGTCACCGTGGCCCATGCGGAAACCTTTACGTGCTGTTGGCAAGATATAAGGTGCATTAGACATGGATTCCATGCCGCCAGCGATCATAATGTCGTTAGTGCCAGCTTTGATAAGGTCATGGGCAAACATGGTGGCTTTCATGCCAGAACCACATAATTTGTTGATCGTCGTTGCGCCAGTCGCATCGGATAAACCTGCTTTACGCATGGCTTGACGTGCAGGGCCTTGCTTGAGGCCAGCAGGCAGAACGTTACCCATGATAACTTCTTGCACGTCTTCGGGTTTGATGCCCGCACGCTTAACGGCTTCTTTGATGACGATAGAGCCTAACTCAGGTGCTGAAACAGCAGAAAGACTACCTTGGAAACCACCCATAGGGGTACGAACACCACTTACGATAACAACAGAATCTTGCTTAGACATTTATGCCTCACTTGCTAAAAAAGGCGGCTGCGCCACCACTTTCCCTACTTAATTCTCGCAGGATTGAAAAACAGGACGCGGATTTTAGCAAAAAACGGGCTGATGAACCAATTTTTGCGTTATTGCTGTTAATTCGGGGGGGAGAGGGAAGTTGATGGCCTCAAGGTCATCAGGTATGACCTTGAGGTAAAATATATTATTGCGGTATTTATTAAGCCGACAGCCTTTTTCTGGAAACTGTTAGGCTTAGTAGGCCAAGGCCTAATAGAGCTAGTGTGCCGGGCTCAGGTACGTCTGTAGGTGCATTACCGAACTCTGTGATATGGCTTATTTGCAGCTCATCAGAAGGAATGTTCCATTTTTCGTCTCTTTCATTTCCATTATGGTCACCATCGCCATCTACTAATAAAGACGCGTCGATAACGGCCCAAGAAAAATCATTTAAATTCTCAAAAAGTGCCATGCGTCCGGCATTTTTAATTAAGTAATAACCAGGGCCTGACTCAAGTTCAAAGGTGAATATGTCTGAAGCGTCAGTTGAGAAATATGTGACTTCTTCAAATTTTAATTCTTCGTTCCCTTCTAAGTTGGTGCCTAACGTTAGGTTAACCCAGTCTACTTCAGCTTGAAAGCCGCTTGCTTTATCAGCTTGGTCTATGAGGGTGTCCACTGAACCAATATCTGTGCCGTTTTGCGAACCTGCATTGGTATCGTCAATTACATAACTCCATGCGGTACTTATTGAGCCTAGTGATAGCGCTATTGATAAGGCTACCTTTGTTATAATTTTATTCACGTTCTAACTCCTATTAAATATTATTTCATGTATTCAAGCTTCTAAGCGCATAATTGTGCAAAGAATGTGTAAAAATAAGCAATAAATGGGCCGATATTTATTTTGTTATGGCTAATTAATGTATTAGTAATTTCCCCTCGAGAATTAATATTCCTATAGTGTATAAAAAATTGACGTTTAATTATTTTTTGTGATCTAGTTCCGGGGGAGGCGGGTTATTTATCCATAGTCTTTAAAGACTTCATGATGATCTTTCCATTGGCGGTTCGTGGAAAATTTTGCATGAAATAAACTTTTTTGGGCACTTTGTACTTTGTACTTTGCGAGATGCGTTGCGGAATATGCCAGTAGCGAAGCATACTCTAAGCTTGAATTCTCTTTAAGAATGACACATATCACCACTAGATTTTTATCAGCCTCGGCTCTTTCTCCTAAGGCTACGTAGTCAGAAATAACGAGGTGCGTTTCATGGGGATAAATTCAAAAGTCGGAGCTATTGATAATATCGTCGCGCCTCGCATAGTCATCATTGAGTAAATAATCCTACTGATGGTTTTCTTGGGAACTAGATCTGCCAAGGAATAGTTATAGATACTCGCTAAGTATATCTTCATATAATGTCTTACCGATTTTCCCCGGAGACTTTTTGACTTCATCTATGCCTTTTTGCAGGGTTTGAATAACTGCATCACTTACATCTTTACTAAACGAGAAATATAATTCCCCTTCTTTTAGCACATAGACGGTTTCATAGTTCTCATTCTTTAAACCATTACTTTTAATAAACCAGCGTGCCACGTTTTCCTCATAGGCGATTAATTCTATTCGGCCGGCATCAAGTTTCTTTATCAGTGAGTTTGCTTTGTTGGATAACTGAATGGCGCTTTTAGCCACGCCTAGCCCTTCAATTAGCTGTTGCCCAACATCGTCTCGAACAGCGCCAATTGAATAATTTTTGATATCATCAGCTGAGGTTATTCGTATCTTATTCGATTTTTTTGCGAATAGAACTATGCGCGTTTTTGCTATGGGGCCTGCCCATTTAAACAGTTCTTCGCGCTCCTTTGTGCGGGTTGTCGAAAAAAGTAAGATGTTGGTATCGTTGAGCGCTGATCGATAGCCTCTAGCCCAAGGTACAACATGAATGTCTTGTCTTTTGACTGCTTAATTAATTTTATAGGATGCTGCAATTAATAAATCAACGGCGATGCCTTTTATAGCACCACCTTCACTGTAGTTGTAGGGGGGGTAGACTTCCGTCATTTTTGAAATGCTATTTAAATCAATGGCCAATGCTGGGCCGAAAAATAGCGACAAAATTAAGGTGCAGCAAATAGCTTTTAGTTTTTTATAATACATTCTGTCACCTGATCAAATATAGTGGATAAATTGCCTCAATGAGGTTGAGTATTAAGCCCGCATTTTCTCGTGTCTGTCTAATACATATAGTCTAGAGTGGACATAATTCAAGTTGCAGGTCTTGATCTGTGTCAATTAGCTAAAGGGTTTTGAAATGGCAGTTTCTAAGGATGATGTCTTTTCTAAATGGTTAAATTAACTGGACTAATTGGTATTTTGATCCCGAGACAGCATTGCTTTTAACTGCTTTCTTATGATCTTGCCATTGGCAGTTCGAGGGAAATCTTTCATGAAATAGGCTTTTTTAGGAACCTTATACTGAGCGAGGTGTTCTGAGGAAAATGCCAGTAGCGAAGCTTCCTTTAAGCTTGAACCCTCTATAAGAATGACACAAACCACCACCAGGTTTTTATCGGCCTCAACACTTTCTTCCAAGGCGACGCAATCGGCAATGTCAGAATGTGTTTTGATCACGCGCTCGATTTCATGAGGCGATATGCGAAAGCCGAAGCTGTTGATGATGTCATCACGACGACCATGAAACCACATGTAGCCGTCTTTATCTCGTCGCGCATAGTCTCCTGTCATGAAGACGTTTTGTTGACGGCTTGCTTGGGTTATCTCGGGTAAATTCCAGTATTCGATGAATAGCCCAGGGTCATCTAAACCTATGCATAACATCCCTTCAGCCTCGTCTTCGACAGGCTGCATATTTTCATCAAGTAAATAGACTTGATGACCCGGCTGGGGGAAACCCGCTGAGCCTGGGCGTATCGGTTTAGAAGGGTGTTGCGATAAATAATAAGAGCATTCTGACATACCAATCGCTTCAAATATGTCTTGCTTAAAACGTTGTTTCCAGGCAGCTAACATTTCATCAGAAAGATGCTCGCCAGCACACATACAGTGTCGTAGTGAGGGGATATCTGAGGCTTTAAAGTCTGTTTTCTGAATAATCTGGCGGTAGATAGTGGGCACGCCAATAAAAACAGTGCACTGATGTTTGGCAATTAATTTCGGCCAGCTTGAGGCATCGTTTGGCCCTTCATACACGACCACTGTTTTGCCTAAATAGAGCGGGTCCATCATGGCTGTGCCGAGTACGTAGGTCCAGTTGAATTTACCGGAATGGAGGATCCGATCAGGTGAGCCTTCTTGATAGTCAAACCAGTGATAAGCTGAAGGTAGGCGGCCAAGTAAAGCGCGGTGGGCATGCAGCACACCTTTTGGATAACCTGTTGTACCGGATGTGTATACCAGATAAGCAGGGGCATCTGCTTTGGTATTTATGGCAGTAAACTCTGTCGCTTGGCTATCTAGCAGGCTTGTAAAATGAGTGACTTCGGGCGTTTTTTCTTGTTCGAGGTTTTCTTCATCAATTAGAATGACATATTCGATAGAATGATGAATGCCATCAAGATGAGTTGAGTCGCTAAGCAGTTTGTTGTACAAAACGGTGTTAGTAATGAGTGCTTTAGCGCCAGAATCTTTAGCAATATAGTTTAGCTCTTCTGGCGTCAGTAAGATTGAACTCGGTACGGCAATGGCGCCGAGCTTTAATATGGCGAAAAATGAAACAGGAAATTCGATGCAGTTCGGAAGCCAAAGCATGACCCTGTCTTCTTGCTTAAGACCCATTTCTTTCAAACTATTGGCGACACGATTTGAACCCGATGAGAGTTCAGCATAGGTTGTGACTTGGCTATCCTGTTCACCTTGATCCACAATGATCGCTGTTTGTGAGTCTGAAAACCCGCTTACCTTTGGTTCAGTGCAGGCGACGCCTATATTGAAGTACTCGGGAAGGGGGATTTTAGTGTTCATTTGGTCGTCGCTCATGCTTTTTCTTCGATCTTACTAATGTCTCTTTCTATTATTTTTAATTAGGCATTAAGGTCAAGAATGATCTTGCCTATATGTGCATTACTCTCCATTAACGTATGTGCTTGTGTCGCCTGATCCAGCGGGAATACCTTGGCAATGACTGGCTTGATAGTGACGCTCGCTTGGGTATTCTCTTGTGCGTCCTTTTTACCGTTCTTTTTAATATAGTACGGCCAAATTTTTTCATGTAACTGTTGCGCAATTTTTTCTTTGGTTTCATTGGATTGCGGGCGCAATGTTGAACCTGTTACCGTTAATCTTTTAAGCATAATCGGTAAAAAGTTTACTTTAGCAACAGGTCCTTGAAGGTAGGCAATATTGACAATACGGCCTTCTAGCGCTGCTAACTTTAGGTTTTTCTGAATATACTCTCCACCGACCATGTCGAGAATGACATCCACGCCTTTTTTGCCCGTTGCTGCTTTCAATACTTCAAGATAATCTGCTTCATGATAATTGATGGCTAGCTCTGCGCCGAGCGCCAAGCATGCATCGCACTTCTCCTGGCTGCCTGCTGTGGCAAAAACACGTGCGCCCATTGCTTTAGCCATTTGAATAGCCGTGGTGCCAATGCCGCTTGAACCGCCGTGTACTAAAAAACTTTCACCTGCTTTAAGTTGTGCGCGGTCAAATATATTTGACCAGACAGTAAAGTTTGTTTCAGGTAAGGCGGCCGCTTCAATCATCGATAAGCCTTCAGGGATACTTAAACACTGGCCCTCAGGGACAGTGACAAATTCTGCATAACCGCCACCATTGGTGAGCGCGCAAACCTTATCGCCTACTTTCCAATGACTGACTTCGCTGCCTGCTTCAATGATCTCACCCGCCACTTCTAAACCCAGTATGGGGGATGCATCAGCAGGGGCGGGGTAGTTACCTTGTCGTTGAATAACATCGGGGCGATTTACACCCGCGGCGGCGACTTTAATGAGCACTTCGTTGTGCTTGATTTCGGGCGCATCAGTTTCTGCTAACGTGAGCACTTCTGGCCCACCAAATTCAGGCGTGTTGATATATTTCATAGGGCTCCAAAGTTCAGATAATGATGAATGAATGAGAAAATTTACATCTAAAAGATGTTTTTAGATCGTTTTGCTTAAACAGTATACAGTTTGAAACATTTTATTTAGGTCAATAAATAGCTATATGATATTTTATGCAGCACAAATGCAAGGCTAGTTTGTGCAATATTGGAAGTTTGCACTCTGATAGGGATGGCATATTAGCATTATGCCCGGCGATACAAGAAATCCCGAAGCTGCATTTCGTAGTTTGAATCAAATTTAAGGGAAGGTATAACGTGAATATTGCGATTATTGGCTCAGGTATTTCAGGGCTTTCATCTGCATGGTATGCAAGTAAAGCAGGTCACCAGGTCAGTGTATTTGAGAAGGATGTTCACTTTGGTGGGCATGCCATTGAAATGAGCATACCGTTCAAGGGGACAAAAGTAGCGGTAAACCCGGGTTATGATCTGTGTAATAAAGTGGTTTATCCAAAATATGTAAATTTACTCGAGGAATTAGGTTTAGATATTCAGCCTTGTGAATTTTCTTATTCTTATCGAAACCTAGAGGATTGTGAGAGTGAAAATGAGCGGACAAAGACCTTGCCAGCGTTCCAAAAACCAGCGAATTTACTACAATTCTTGAGACCTGATTTTCTGCGCTTAGCGCTAACGACCTTTAAATTATCAAAAAAAATAGATCAATTTGTTGCTGAACCAAATAAGAAGACTATTTCATTTTATACCTTTCTTCAGGGCGCCAATATCCCTCAAGACTTAATCGATAGCTTCTTTATACCTGTTTGTGCCCGCCCCTGGGGTGTGAAAGCAGAAGATATGCGCGATATGCCTGTTACAGTCATATTAGATTGGATAAATAAGTTACAGATCCTCACTCCTAGACCTTCACAAATGTATAAAAATACAGGGGGGGTGAGGCATTATGTTGATACCTTTGTGGCCTCTTTAAAAGAGCATGGCGTTAGCCTTCAGCGTCGCGCTGAAGTGAGTAAAATTATCCGTGTGAATAATCAGATTCATATTCTTTTTAGTGATGGTAAGGTGAAAGAGTTTGATGGCGTCGTTATCGCCAGTAATGCAAAAATTGCGATGAATCTACTGGATAAACCTACGGCAGACGAGAAACGAATATTGAGCTTGTTCAGATATCAGAATAATAATGTGTTGGTGCATTCTGATGAACGAGTTATGCCTAAAGATAAAAATAAGTGGCGCTATTTCAATATTGTTTATAACCCAGCTAATCATGAAACGTTCAGTACGATGTGGTTTGGGATAGACAAGGATCTGCCAGTGTTTAGTACTAATTCCAGAGAAATGCCCTTTAAACCTGAGAAAATACACGCCGAGTTTAGTTTTGAACAGCCTATTTTTGACCAGAATACAGTTTTGGCTCAAAGCCTGTTGGCTGGAATTCAAGGGAATAATAATACCTGGTTTTCGGGTGTTTATTGTCAAGGGCACGGACATCATGAAAGTGGTGTAGAAAGTGGCCATAGAGTGGCTAAAAGTATCGATGCCCGATCTAAAGTTCGCAGCGCCGAAAAAAGAGAAATGAGTGTTGAAGAAGTTTGTGTTAGTTAGGCATAAGAATTAGCTAGTTTGACGATTGGTTAGCATTCACCATTTAAGTAGTGGCCGCAGGCGTTTATAAGTGCTAACACCCTGCGTTCTTATAAAAGCTTGCTGATACGGTAAGTCTATACAGTATCAGCAAGGTCAGTGGATGTTATACCGCTACCTGGAACGGGTTAACGAAGGTTTGGTCTTCACCTGCTTCGTTTAAACCTTGATATGCGGCAATAAGCGCTTTGGTTTGTGCAACATCTTCTTTTTGAAGATCTATCATGATTAAGTATTGCCCCGCTTCTAATTGCTTATGAAAGCGTTTGATTTTGATGTTTTCATAATCCAAGCCATAAATCGCACCGAAACCAACGCCAAAGGCGACCAGTATCATCGATACAAAACCTAAAATAATGGCGGAGAATAAACGGAACTCTGCAGAAATTTCCGGGGTAGCCATCAAAAAAGTAACTAAGGCGAAAAGTCCGGCTATGATGCCAATTATAGCGCCACGTTCTGCCATTCTATAACCATCATGTTCATGGAAAAAATAACTGGCTCGATGAAGGTGATGTTGATCTAGCTGTTCTTTGTTCTTGCTCATTATGTGGAAGTTCCAATCGGTGACTCCCTTAAGGTGAAGCTCTTTAGAAACCTCTTCCGCAGAATCGATACTGTCGGTTAAATAATATAAACGTTTCATCACATCTCTCCTTACTAAGTAAAACTCTAAGGACGCGATATCCCTCACTATGAGTATAGTGCTTGGAGGCTAAAGATAAGAGTGGGTTAATAGACTAAATACTACTAATCAAACAGCTTAAAAGTGCAATTAGTGCTGTAAAACTAAGTACCTTAATTCTATGAATTTAAAACTCTCCCATAAGATCGGTGTTTTAAGAAAAAGTCTCTTCCATTTCAATAGGTTTATTGCTTAAGCGTGTGTCGTTATAGTGAACGCTGATTAATTTGGAGTTGTCTGTTATGAATGTGGTTGAAGCCCTTCACACGCGTCGTAGTATTCGTCAATTTGAAGCACGTGAGATTCCAGAGGATATGCTCAATCGGGTGATTCAGCATGCCTTACAGTCACCGAGTGGCGGTAATGTACAGCCTTATCGTATTGCTATTGCATCGGGAGATGTCAAAAATAAAATTAAGCAAGAATTAAGTACGAAGTTTGAAAAAGCCAGTAAAGTGCAGCGTTTACCTCTACCCTTGAAAATCTGGCAGAGCGTGACAGGAGGTGTGTTACCCGATGGCGACTACAACCCGGATGTGAAATATACAGCTGAACTAAAAAGTAGAAAGTTTGACTGTGGTATGGGCTTGTATGACACCTTAGGCATTGAACGAAAAGACTACACAGCACGAACAGTTCAAATGAAACGTAACTTTGAATTTTTTGATGCGCCTGTCGTGATCTTTCTATTTATGAATGACAAGCTTGGTCACTATAGTGCACTGGATACCGGCATCTTTATGCAATCTCTTATGTTGGCTGCCGTTGAAGAGGGTTTGGGAACGTGTCCCCAAGCCGCATTAGCGACGTGGGGCAGTCCTATTAAGAGACATTTTAATTTAGAAACGGATTACAAATTACTCTGCGGTATATCTTTGGGTTATCCCGCAGAGCATGTGGTGAATACCTATCAACCAGAAAAAAGGTCAGTTGAGAGTGTGTGTTTAAGCGCGAAGGCTTAAGTTCTTTTTCGTAGAAAAAAATGGCTTAACAAGACAAGTAAAATCAAGGTCAATAGCACGAGGTAGAAACTGGGTATATGAAGACCTTGAACGAGTAATCTTTCATTAGCCTCTAAGGCGGCCCATTTGTGCTCACTCGCTTGTGCAAATTCATCACTGGCAAAAATTTCGGCGATATCACGACGGCTCCGATACCTGACTACGACTAGTCTGTCCCACTCGCTGGACTCATCATGGGTCCAGTTGCTACCAAATATTGGATGTGAACCATGACTAGCGAGTAAGCTGATCATGACTTTACTGAAGCGATCAAAGGCCGCTCTGCCATTGTCATTTATATGCTTTTTGGCTCCTTCAGAGTCTGGAGCATATTGAGCCTGAGGGTGATAGCGGTACAAGTTAACCGTATAGAAAGGTTGACCGTCATCACTTTCAAGAAAGTCTCTGAGCGCTTTTAAGTCGTGTCTGCCGCCGGGTGAATGACTTTGCTGTTGAATGGTCGACATCAGGTTTTCGACTTCAACGCCTGATAGGGGGGTACTGCTGCCATGATACCAGATCGAAAGAGCCAGTAAAGGCGCAATCAAAATACAGATAATTAGGTTTCGCTTAGACATTATCGGCTCCTGTTTTAGTTTGTTGTTTACAAATGAAATGTGTTGGTTACTTGCATTTTGCAAGTAGAATAAGGTGAGTACTTGTAATTTGCAAGTACTATTGTTTAAATGACATGATGACTGACAACTCAAAAGACCTTCGTTCAAATTGCCCGATTAACTTTGCAGTGGAAACCTTTGGTGATAAATGGACGCTTCTGGTGATACGTGACCTTATGTTTAAGGGGAAGCGCTATTACGGCGACTTTTTAGCATCTGATGAAAAAATATCGACGAATATCTTAGCGGATAGGCTGCAGAAATTAGAAGCCAATGGCGTGGTGAGCAAACTTCCCGACCCTGAAAATGGCTCGAAATATATTTATTCACTGACCGAAAAAGGCATAGCTTTATTACCTGCTTTGGTAGAGGTAACGGCTTGGAGTGTGCAATATGACTCACTCACTAATACGCCTGATGATTTCATGACGTTTTATAATGCCGACAAAACCGGTTTGATAGAGATGTTTAGGTCAAAACTGGATAAGTAATTTTGGCTGAAGCTTATGGCGATCGGTGTGATTACCAAGGGAAACTGAAATATCTAGAGATAACTATTCCATATTTAGGGTATTGCCGGCTAAAGGAAGCCCATCAACTAATACGGAGCTTTCACCTTCTATTGGTCGTACATCTATTTCTACGATAGTAGCTGAAAAAACAGCGGCAGTAGTTTCACCCCCTCCACTGTGGCCAGAATCGAAACTGGATAGGCTAGCAGTCGTAGAAAATCAATGCGTGGAAAGATTCTGGTATTGTGAACACCGATTCTGGATCGTGAACACTGATTCTGGTGAAAGAGAAAAAGTGTTCACGATCAGAGCAGAATAGATGTTCACGATGGACCAGAATGGGTGTTCATGATGAGCCAGAATAGGTGTTCACGTTCGTCCAGAATATGCATGACCAGAGAACGTTGCTAATGAGGTACCTACTGGAGATGCGCCAGCCATATTGGCAAACTTCATCGCTTGTGGATCATCGTTCAGAATTGAAATCTTCTTACCGCTGAACTCTTCAATGGTATCAACATTCCTGTCATTGACAAAAAGGTAGACGCCGCCAACCGGAAAAGTGCCCACGATTTCATAATTTCCCTGGGTGAGTAATTTTCCCGCTTTGGGGTGGGTGATGGCTTTAAGTACTCTGTTCACGCCTTCTTCGCTGATGATGCCGCCGATGGCATTGAGTGTGCTGCCGAAGGGTACGTACTGACGTGTTAGAAGGCCAGTTAAAAATACCACATCACACAAGCCCGCCTTAAAATCATTCGAAGCTACTTTCTCATCGGTATACGCTGTTAACTTTAGCTCAAGCCCCCATGAGATCGCTTTAGCTACAAGGTCTGACAAGAATGTCATGGATGGCCCATTTTTACCCACAGGGTCATAAACACAAAGCTCCTTTTCTTCCAAGGCGAATGCTGATGTATTTGATAATATCAGTAAGCTGGCGGCAATCATTCGGCGTAGGGTCATTTTTTTAGTCTCTTGTTTGTGGGATAGCAGGTCTCAGACAAAGCGCGTTCTCACTCGTGTTGTATAAAGATAGTGATGAGTATGTGGGAAACTTATTTTTGAATAAAGCGCAAAAAACTAACAACTTTTGTGAATAAAACTCAAATATTGATGGGTGGTTTTATAGAGGGGATGTCATATCTATATGTGAGAATAATTCAAGATAGATTTTCTATTAATGCGTTTTATTCAGGTATTGATTGTCTGCATACTCATTTCATCGTTTGAATGATCTCTTATTGAGCTAATGCCGGTAATTGAGTCATTCAGGCGTAGATTAAAAACTATTCTATAACCTTTATTTAAAAAGAGACTGAGATGAAAACAACACTGATCGCCTGGCTGAATAATCTGTTTTTTATGGGGAGCATCGTGGCCGGTAGCCTGCTTACTCATAATGTAATTGCCGCTGATTGGGTCACGGTAAACCCTTTGGCAGCTAAAAAATTTGTGGCATTACCTGATGACCTAAAATTCCCAGAAGGGATTACGTCTAATCCTCATAATGGTGACATTTATGTGGCAACGTTTAATGTTCCCAATGCCGCTTACAACCCATCGCCAGTGAATGCTCTTTTGCGCTATTCTGAGCGAGGAGAGTTACTTGCACGTACCGACTTTTCTGGAATAACTCCTTTAGTCGCATTAAATTTAATCAGCATGATGAGCATATTTATATTGCTAGCTTGGGTGATATTAGTGGTGTGGGTTCGAAAATATTGAAAATACCTGCCGAATTTTCTAATGATGCTGTCGCCGAAAAGGTCGCTGATATCCCTTTTATAGGCGCACCACAAAGCCGGACTATTTATAATTTAGATACCAGCACGCACAACATCGACTTTAGTACTCACATTCGCGTGCCAAACGATATTATCTTCAATAATGCAGGCGATCTTTTAGTATCGGACTCTTTTCAGGGGGCGATTTTCCGTATAAAAAAAGCCGCAACCTGCGGGGAGTCTTGTTTGGTTGAAACCGTATCTCACGATAGTTTGTTAGCCACTCCAGGCTTCCCGTCTTTTGGGGCAAATGGTATAGCGCTCAATAATGATGAGTCTGAGTTGTTTATTGCGAATACTGGTGATGACCGAATCTTGAAGCTGGACCTACAAGGGAGTGAGGGCATTTCTGTTTTTGCAGAGAGCATAAACGGGGCTGATGGTGTTGCTTTTGATAAGCAAGGAAACCTTTGGGTAACAGCTAATCAGGCCGATAAGCTGATAGCGCTAAATTCAGAAGGACGTGTTATCGCAAAATTAGGTGATTTTTTAGGGATGCGAAATAATGGTTCTGTACGTGGTTTGTTGTTTCCAGCTAGCCTTGAGATAGTGGGAAATACTATTTACGTCAGCAACATGGCACAAGTTGCTACGCCTGCAATGGGGGATGAGCCAGAAGAAAAGGTGACGCGTTATACGCTCTCTAAAATTTGGGCACCGCTGTTGTTATCAGGGGCTTTATTTTAATATTTGGATGTTTGCTGGTCGGGTTTCGTTGAACGTGTCTAAGTTTTGTAACCCGACCTACATAGATTTACGCTTTTAGATGCATTACTGTCTTTTTCTAAACTTCCGTTTTGCACTGGTCGTATAAAACTGAAAGTCACTCTTAATTTAGGAAAAGTTTAGTCAACTTTATGAATACTTACCATACGTTTGTCACCGTAGTGAAGCTAGGCAGTTTTTCTGCGGCAGCCAAAAAACTCCATCGTTCACCTTCTGCTATCAGTAAAAAAATTAGTTTGCTGGAGCAACAGCTCAATGTGCAATTGTTTGATCGTACCACCAGAACACTAGCTGTTACTGAGGCGGGCAAACTGTATTACGAGAGATGTCAGGATATTTCTCAACGAATTAGTGATGCTGAAAGTGAGTTGAAATGTTTCTCGGGTGAGCCCGGCGGCGTGATCAAAATCACTTGGCCTAATGCCATATCGACTTCAAATGTAGTCGACGTCCTCGCAGACTTTACTGACACTTTTCCTAATATAAAAGTAGCTGTCACGGTGACGAATGATCGCGTTAATCTAATCGACGAAAGTATTGACTTTGCCTTTCGAATGGACACTTTAGTTGATTCGTCCATGGTGGCTATTGAGTTGTTTAGGATCAGTCCTGTTATTTGTGCTAGTCCTGATTTTGTTGAAAAATATGGCATGCCTCAGAATATACAAACGCTGGCTAAAACCCCCTTACTCTTGCTAGATTATTCTAATGTGATTCAAAAGTTCTGGAAATCATTCCCGGGAATGAAAAGCTTGAATATCGAAGACCATCATAGAGTTAACGATATTAATGCACTTTATAATATGGCCAAGAAAGGCATGGGCGCGACATTTATATTTCGACACACAGTAGAAAAGGAACTAAAGGGGGGGGCATTAATAGATTTAATGCCAGACTATAATCTCCCTCAGCTCCCTGTTTATTTGATGTTTAATAAGTTCACGTATATGCCTAAGAAAATGGCAGCATTCATCGAGTTCTTTAAACAAAACTATACTTCGTCATGAAATAAATAACGCAGCTATTTCACTGAATCAACTTCAAACCCGGTGGTAGCCCTTCTCCAAATACGCGTTTGGTTTCGGTTTCATCTAACTCTTTCACCGCGGCTACCATTTTTATCCAGCTGCTAGGTGCTTTAGTTTGTTTTAGTTTCTCGATTACCTTCTGGCGCCATTCTTGATCAATATCCCGACTTCTATCACCGCTCATACGCGTCATTAGTACCGTTGCAAAAGCACTTTGCTGGTTCTTTTTCCAATCAAGTTTGAGTAGCTGTGGTAGCCAGTCTTGCACTGTCTCTTTGGGGATGACATTGTGCGCGCTGCCATGAAACGGACTACGTGAAGTTATACGTCCTAGCGCCCACCAAGAACTTAAGGTTTCGGTGTTTTTTTCCAGGCGTTTTAAAAACCAATGTGCTACTTGGGTTTTATCTTCTACGGGCAAGTGTTCTAAGCCAGCCACGAGTTTTACCATATCTTCATAAGACTTTTGTTTGGCTTCAGTCTGAAGTTTTCTGCTGGTGAGTGCTGCCGGGTTGAGAAATTTGGCGATGTCTTTATAGAGCTTTAGTTGTTGCTCGGCATTTAAGCCGCCGGCTGCGCGCCGCCAGAATGTCCACCAGTCTATCCAGCCTTGTGTTTCATTTTTGAACTCTAGGCCTTGTTGTTTAAGCTTCCATATTTGCTCAACCCTCCACTCATCAGCAGGATAGCCAAAACCGGGACGCAGACTAAAACCTGATAAATTAAACCAAATACGTTCATGCGCAGGACTATGCGTGCGGTTCTTTTTTACGGATAAGAACAGGTCAAACAAGGCACGCAATGTATGCGCTTCCCAGCCGTCACGTTTACCTATATGCTTTTCGATATCGATACGTAAGGTCTTGATGGCCTTGGGCTGGATACTTTTCTTGTTGTTATTAAATGCAGCCTCGATGAGCTGTTTAACTTCTGCAAACGCCGGGGGTAATTGCTCGAGACTTGCTTGTGTATTTGTTGTGTTATTTTCGTCGTAAGGGTTACTTGCGCTTCTTATTTCGAACTCAACATGCCAGCGTTGTCTTCTTTTAAGAAGGTCTGAGCTGTTATGAGTGCTGGCATCCAGTTGTTGTTCGGCTTCAACACAATCAATTTTCAGGGTGCCGACTTCTGTTAAGGTCGTGGCTAGAAGCACTTCAACGTCTTGTTTGCTTTCTGGATGCTCAGAGGCGTTTTCTGTATTGAGTTCACATGAATTCAGCGCAGCGACTAAAGGCGGTAATGAAATAAAGTGTTGGCTGGCAATAGCTTTATCGCTAATGGTGACTAGTTCGCCAGCTTGATGAGCCATGTCTGCCGTGCTTGAAAATAAATGGAACTTGACCGGTTGGCCTAAACGCAGTGAGAATTTGCGTTCACTGAGCATTAATTCTTGCTCTTCTTCGGTACCTTTGGGCATCAGGCAGATAGCTTGTTGGCTACCCTCAGATTGCTCTAAAGCGAGGTGAAAAGCACGTGCTGAACCACCACCAATCTTGAGTTGTGCGCCACGCCGTGCTTTTGCATAAGCTACAGCTCCTTGAGCGACAGCTAGGTTAGGGGTGTTATTTTCGAGGCAGGTAATGTCATTCGGGTGCCAATGACTCAATACGGCTTGGGCGCGTTCATTTAGTGCAGGGCTATTAAATACCCCACCATTCAATAAGAGGGCGTCTGGTGTTGCGAGTGTAGTAACATCGAGGGCATCTTTACACACCACTTGGTGTTCCATGATGAACTGGGCCAGATATTTACTCACGGCAGGGTCTGGGGCGTAGGGTAGTCCAAATTCGACCACTGCACTGCGTCGTTTAATTGGCTGCTCGTTTATATTTATCAGTGGAAAAAAGCCATCAAGGGCGAGTGCTCTGACTTCATTCTGGCTGAGTTCATGGCTTTTTGCGCCACCAATCAACTTAGAACCACTACCTAACAAAGTGACTTTTGCAGTGTCAGGTGCGTTGCGGCCAAGTAGTCGCTCTTTTGCTTTACGTGTTTGCTGTATTAATTGCGATAAACTAGCCGCACTGAGCTTCTTTGCTGGTCTTGAACTGCTGCTGCCGTTGATATGTTTTTCGACAATATGTGCCAAGGCTAGGTCAACATTGTCACCCCCGAGCATTAGGTGGTTGCCGACACCCACACGCGTCAGTGACAGAGTATTATCTTTTGCTTGCGCTATTTTGATTAAACTGAGATCGGTGGTGCCACCGCCCACATCACAAACCAATAATAGTTTGATTTTCGAAAGCAGCGCTTGCGCCTGATCGCCTTGCTTGGCATACCAGTCGTAGCAAACCGCCTGGGGTTCTTCTAGTAGTAGAATATTCGTTAAGCCGGCTAACCTAGTCGCTTCAATGGTTAGTGAACGCGCCCCTTCGTCGAAGGATGCGGGTATGGTGATCACCACTTCTTGCTGCTCAAGCAGGGCAGTCGGGTGTTCAGTATTCCAGGCCTGCTTGAGATGAAATAAATAGCTGGCACTGGCTAATACCGGCGACACTTTGCTGATGCTGCCTTCATTTTCAGGTGAGCCGGGAGAAGATAGGCTGGTAGAAGGCGTACTCATGGCAGACGAACTGCCCCAAGGCAGAATAGGCGCGCTACGATCAACCTGGGGGTGAGATAACCAGCTTTTTGCACTGACTACTTGTCGGCCTTCTACTTTGGCGCCTAGCTCTCTTGCCCATTCTCCCACCACAACCTGGGGCAGATCGCCAGCTAGTTTGGCTGTCCAGGGAAGCACGAGGTCATTGTCATTTATTTCACCCTTGGTGGGGTGATAGCGAAACGAGGGTAATTGCGGGCGTTTCGCCACTTCACCCGGCGCCACTAGTTGTTCTATCTCAAAAATATGACAGTTTTCAGGGCTTAAATCTTGGCTCAAGTCAGCATAGGCCAATACGGTATTGGTGGTGCCTAAATCAATGCCAATTAAATATTCAGGTTTGTGCGCGTGCATGGCTAGAATTTTCTCGTTTGAAACATGGTCAATTAATTTTGAACATCAAACATAGTCAGTTTATTTTGAACTTTTAACATAGTCAGTTAATCTCGAACATCAAACTCAATGTGCCAGCGTTCAGGTTTACTGTTACCAGTCGCGCTATTTTCACTCGTATTAGAAATCGCAATGGCTTCTAATTTGAGTGTGCCGACTTCACTGACTCTTGCTATTAGCCTAACTGGCACAACTTCTCCCGCCTGGCGGCCTTCTGCAGGTAGGGTCGCTTGTATCTCAGGTAGTTCTTCTAATTCACCTTCTTGCCAGTAGTCTAATTGCATACCGGCTTCGTCATGACGGCGAACGTTGGAGCCAAAGAAACGGAAAAACACCGGCTCGCCCACCACTAAACCAAACTCGGCTTCGCTGGCTTTAGTTTCGCTGCCTTCTTCCATACCAAAAGGTGCGACACATAGGGCTTCGAGTGGCGCTTCCATGCCTGGAATAGCAGGCATCGCACTTTCGATGCCGACATAATAGGCGCTCGCCAAACCGCCACGAATACGCACGCCTTGGCCTTGTTTGACATAACCATAATAGCTTGCACCAATCGATACGCCTAAATCGAGGTCTGAATCACTTAATAAACGCGCGGGTTCTGCACAGGCCTCGCTCAGCCATTTATTGATAATGGCTAAGGTACGCTCCGCCAATACGGGCGACTTCAGTACACCACCATTAAACAAGATGGCAGAAGGTTTGATGAAGTTCGAGGTGTCAGTGTGAGCGTCCAGTGCATTGTTAGTACCCAGTACATCGTCAGCTGCATCGACCTGCTTGCTTAAGAACGCGGCTAAATGTCTTGAAACAGCAGGGTCTTGTGCGAAAGGTAAACCTTTTTGGCTTAAGGCCGAACGTCGAGCTGCAAGGGGGTGTTCATCGATACTAACTTTAGGAAAAAACCCTTCAACTAAAGTTTGCTGAACTTCATCACGTGTTAAGGTGGTGCGTAGGGTATTGCCTAATAATTTTGAACCGCGACTCGGAATTGAAATGGCGACTTCGTTGATATCATTTTCTAGTAGAAGTTGCTCTTTCGCATCGCGACAGGCATGAACAATCGCTTGTATTTGCCAAGGTTGCAATTCTTTACCTTCTGCGGCTAATTTCGCTTTAAGGCGATAGGCGAGGGCAAGATCCATATTGTCGCCACCGAGCAAGATATGATCGCCTACCGCGACGCGATTAAGCGTAAGATTACCTTCGTCTTCGGTGACGGCAACTAATGATAAATCGGTGGTGCCACCACCAATATCGACGACCAGAATAATATCTCCGACAGTGACGTGGTCGCGCCACTTATCTCCACAGGCTTTAATCCAGTTATAAACCGCCGCTTGAGGTTCTTCCAATAGGGTTAAATGTTTAAAGTCTATGACACTGGCGGCTTCGGCTGTTAATTCACGCGCTGCCGGGTCAAAAGATGCGGGAATGGTAATGGTGACTTCTTGTTCACACAGTGGAGTGTCAGGAAACTTATAATCCCAGGCTTGCTGTAAGTGTTCCAGATATTCAACCGTCGCATCCAGGGGCGATATTTTTGTTACTTCATCTGGGCTGCCCGGTGGTAGAAAGGCTTCACGACGATCAACACCGTTATGGCACAACCAACTTTTAGCACTGGCCACCAAGCGAATTGGCGTCTTACTACCAAGCTGTCGGGCAATATTACCTGCAATCACTTTTTGATTGGCATTCCAAGGTAGTGCAATATCACTTTGCTGAAGCTCGGCTTCATGCGGCTGATACATAAACGAAGGTAACTGCGACTTTTCTTCTATTAAACCAGGCTGGCTGAGTTGTGGAATGGCTAAAACCTGAACCTCAGCTGGGCTGTCTTCAGAGGTGGCGCTTAAATCTAAATAGGATAGAACACAATGGGTAGTGCCTAAGTCGATGCCAATAGAATAGCGAGCACCCGATTCACCGGCTTGATGTGTCTCACTCATTATAATTCAACCTCAGCAGGGGCAAGAATAGAGACATCATGGCCTTCTGCAATCTTAGGTAGTTTGATATCGATTACCTTCCAGCCTTTATGTATTAAGGTGCCGGTAAACGGGGCCTCACCTACTACATTGCCTGTAAGGCGAACTTCTGAGGCATTGAAACCTGCAGGTAAACTGATGCGTGTTTCTTCATCTTCGCTTCTAAGTGCTTCAAGCGTGAAATAAGTGTTCAGAGTTTTCTTACTGCCTTCATGTACAACACGTGCAGCGGCGCCGATGTCCGCATCCGAGAAACTGCTTAGGTCTTCATTGATAAAATCGATAAAACGCGCATCTTGCTGTAATAAGGTGAGTAATTGCAGTGCCGCGTCAGGTGAGGCAACTTTTAATTGCGCGGGCGTCGGTTGAGGCGCTGGCTGCTCAGGAGCAGGTTCAGGTTTAAGTTTAGAAGCAGGGCTTTGTGGGGGCTGAGTTTGAGTCGACTCAGGACCGTTTTTTGAGTTAGTCAAAAATAGTGCAAAAAATATAAGTGATAACGCAGCAAGTATAAGGTGGAACATATCAAAGGTAGTGGGCAGGCTGCTTAAATCGAAATTCATATTGGACGTCCTTGGTGTAAAATCCGGGCTGTAACAAGTTTAGAAAAAATCACGGTGGCGCATTTTAGCACGGCTTTTAAAGGAATAGTGAAGCCACAGGCATTTATCATCAACACTGAGTATAATGTAGTTAGTGCTTGAAAAAGTCTCGAGGTGCTCGAGGTGAGTGGTGTGAGATAATAGGTGAACAGTGTGAGTTTATTTCTCGGAATTGCATTGCCTGAATCGATTCAAAAGAATTTGGTGCGATTATGCCCTGAAGGCACGCGTGCTATTCGGCTGACAAAACCCGATATGATGCATGTCACGCTACACTTCCTGGGTGAGACAAAAGCCAAGCCTATTCAAGAGCTCATTCAGCAAAACTTAGCTTTTCTAAATACCGGTCCTTTCAATATCAGACCTTTCGATATTAGTTTCGATAAATTTGGCTACTTTGGGCCTAAGCGAAAACCGACGGTACTTTGGCTTGCGCCTAACAAATCTGATGAATTATTAGCCTTGCATGTGTTTCTCGCACAAATTCTAAAGCGTTTAGATCTAGTATTAGACAGTCGGGCTTATCAGCCACATATTTCCTTGGCGAGGTGTCGTTGGCGCAGGCAGTGTACTGAGCACGAACAATTAGTGGTGCATGATTTCCTTCAACAGGAGGTTACCTGTCCCACTTTCAGGGTAGATACATTTGTTTTATTTGAGAGTCGTTCAGGAATGCAGGGTAGAGAATATTTGAAGCGAGAGCGTTTTTCTCTTTCGCCTTCAGAATAGCTAATAGTAATAGTAGTAACGTAAAACGTATTTGAAAAGAGGTGTCTTATGAGTAGTCGTAAATTGACCAGTCAGACTGAAATAAAGGGTATGGAGTCTCCCTGTATTAGAAACTGTTGTTTAGATGATCAGGATATTTGCCTCGGTTGTTTTCGAAGTCTGGATAATATTATTCAGTGGCGAGGTGCAACCGAAGCACAAAAGCGGGAGATATTACGCATGTCTGAAATACGCAAAGTGAATCACACAGAAAAATACGGCGATATGGGCGCTGTTTTTGGGCGGCACTAAGACGTAATAAGGATAAGTAAATGAGTCGTAATAAAATGGTTAAACCGAAGAGTGAAGATAAAATTACTGTCTACTATGATGGTGCGTGCCCGACCTGCGTACGGGACCGAAGAAACTATGAAAAACTCAGTGGTAAGTATGCCAACAATGTGACCTGGTTTGATATTACCGATAACGAGGAGGAGCTAATTCGCCTAGGAATAGATCCTAAACTTGCCATGACTGAGCTGCATATTAAAACCAATGATGCCCAAATCATTAGCGAACTGGATGCCTATATCATATTAATGAAAAAGACCTTCTGGCTAAAACCTGTTGCGCTATTGTTGAGTTTGCCTGTTTTAAAACCACTACTGGCAAAACTTTATCATTATGTGGTCAATCGAAGGTTAAAACGTAGCGGTCGCTTATAAAAAACTAAGTCTAATAGATTAAATTTTCATATCTAACATAATTAAAAGCACGCTAGGTATTCGCTTGTTTTTTGTTCTTCTAGAAACTGTAAATTTTGGGGTTTGTACGCTACTCTGAATGAACTGAGTTGATCAATAAATAGGCAGTCTGTATGGAGGCGTATTATGAGTATCACTGAACCTAAGAAAAGCATTTTTGTAGTGGATGATGAAGACATTAATCTCGATTTGATGCAGGGTATCCTTGATGATTATGATGTAGACTGCTTCACAACAGGGGACAGCTGCTTGCAAAAATGTCAGGAATCCCCGCCTGACTTGGTATTGCTTGATGTCGAAATGCCAGAGATGGACGGACTGGAAGTTTGCCGACGCCTACATGCTATTTTACCGGATTGCCCTGTGATGTTTATTTCAAGCTTAATCAGCAATGAAGAGCGCTTGGCTGGATATACTGCCGGTGGCTATGACTATATTGCTAAACCATGTGACCCTCTGGAGTTATTAGCCAAAATAGAACTGATAATGCAGCAGCAAGAGCAGTACAAAATACTGCTGGAAAGGCGTAAGGAACTCTCTAAAGCATTTATGAACGTGGCTAGTGGTAGTGGTGAGCTGGGCACTTTGCTTCAATTTTCAGTCGATGTGTTTAGTGTGAAAAGCTATCAAGAACTTGCCGAATTAGTACTTTCAGTTTTGCAAAATATTGGCGGTTTGAATGCTGCGGTGCAGGTCAGAGGGCAGCAGGAAAGCGTTTCACGAACAAGTAGTGGCCCATGCTCTCCCATTGAGATAGAGGTCTTGGAAATGTTTAAGGGAAAGGGCCGCATCTATAGATTTAATGATCAAGTCCAAATCAATGAAGCTAACATCAGTGTAATTATTAAAAGCATGCCAGAAGACGACATGATCGCGGGGCGTCTGATCGATAATATACCTTTGTTGCTTAAGATTGCTTCAGCTTGTGCCGCAAATCTAGATTTTACTGACTCAAGTCTGGGGGTGGGTAAAACTGTGCGGCAAGCTTGTGACGAGCTTAGTGCAACGAAAGTTAAGCTCAAAGTGTGTATGCGCAACTTTACTGCCAATATAAGAGACGAGATTGGCCAAATGGAAAACGAGGTGCAACACCTTGCATTAACCGAAGAGCAAGAGCGCAACTTATTTATGTCCTATTCAGTTACCCTCGATCAAACTCTCGACTGTGCACGAGAGGTCAATAACATAGGTAAAAGTATTGGAGACACTGCCTCAGAACTAAAAAACATACTTTAATTTTAGTTATCGCTGTTCTCTGCCCTTTGACTGGTAAACAGAATGAAAATACGTGCACTTAAATGGCTGTCATTCATTATTTTCGCTGTTTTATTCTTTGCGGTGGTTAATCATGCCTTACAACGTTGGGTAATTTTACCTAGTTTTATTCAGCTTGAAGAACAGCTGGCTGAGACTGAACTAAGACGAGTGATAGACGCGATAAACAGAGAAGTTGAGCATATCGAATTGCTATTAGGTGATTGGGCTGTTTGGGATGATACTTATAATTTCGTTCAGGATCACAATAAAGAGTACATAGAATCAAACCTGGTTTGGGAATCACTGGAAGGCAGCAGCGGGATTAATCTGGTTTTTTTCTATGATAATCAAGCCAATGTCGTTTTGGGAAATGTATTCGATCCTGCTCTGGGAGGAATAATACAGGTTGATGAATTCCCGCCAGATGCTGTGCCGCTAGTTGAAAGCTTACTTCAGCATGACTCGCTTGATAGCACCCTTTCAGGGGTGATTGATTCAAGTGCCGGTCCGATATTAATTGCCTCCAAACCAATAGTTACCAGCCGGGGGAAGGGGCCGGTTGCCGGTACGATGCTAATGGGGCGTTTCCTGAGTAAGGTGCTCCTTGAGAAAATCTCAAGCCAGACGCATGTGAGCTTTACTGCGAGTTCGTTAAAGAGCATTTCTCCTGATGATGTGATGTACACACATTTCAATCATATACATGAAGGCGAAAGTGCTATATTTGAAATTGACAAAAACTCACTCGAGATTAATGGCTTAATAGCGGGTATAGAAGGGCAGCCAGTTTTGGGGGTGAGCGCGATTATCCCTCGAAATATATTAAAGCAGGGCCTCAAAGTGGCTCGACTTGCGTCCATTTCGGTATTGGTTAGTTTTGTCCTTCTCTGTCTCTTTCTCTTTCTTGGTTTTACTTATTACACGCTCAACATTCGAAGTGCGAATATCAGGATTACAAAATTAGTTAAACACCGAACCCATGAATTGAAACTAGCCAAAGAGCAAGCCGAAAAATCTTCGTTTATTGCCGCGACAGCCAATGAATCAAAGAGTGCTTTTCTGGCAAATATGAGCCATGAAATCCGTACCCCAATGAATGCTATTATTAACCTGTCTTATTTGAGCTTACAAAGCAAACTGAGCACTAAACAGCGGAATTATATTGAGAAGGTCAACCACTCTGCGAATTTTCTACTGAGAATTATTAATGATATTCTTGATTTTTCTAAAGTTGAAGCCGGTAAAATGCACATAGAAATGGCCGATTTTTCTCTCGATGACTTACTCTCACATTTAGCCATTACTGAAAACCTCAAGAGCCAGGATAAAGACTTACAGTTGATTTTTAATGTGGCGCCCGAGACCCCAGTTTTCCTAACGGGGGATATTTTACGTATTAATCAAATATTACTAAACCTGATCAGTAATGCTATTAAATTCACGCATTCCGGCCAAGTGATTTTGTCCATTCGAGTACTTGAGCAAAAAGAAAATGCAGTGACACTGGAATTTCTGGTAGAAGACTCCGGGGCAGGGATGCTTCAGTCAGTTGCCGACAATATGTTTGAACCTTTTACTCAAGCGGAGGCTTCTACCACTCGTCGCTTCGGTGGTACCGGTCTGGGTTTGGTCATTTGTAAGCAATTAAGCGAGTTGATGGGGGGCAGCCTTGAACTGACGAGTGAAGAAGGCAAAGGTACAAGCGTACAGCTGATTTTGCCATTGTGTGTGGCACCTAATCCTACAGGTTTATTGCCCTCTGCCTCTTTACCAGAGGCTCATCAGAAAGTTCTACTTCTCGGTCAAGATCAAAAAATTCTTCAAGCCGTTTCGAATACCTTAAGTGCGTATGATATCCCAGTGTCGTGTGAGTCTTCTCTTTCGATCTCGGAAGATTATATCGACTCTTTTGATATTTTATTACTAGACGACTCTCTGCCCCTGATTGAGGTAAGTGATTTTTGTAAAAAATACCACCAACGGAAACACGCTAACTTAGTATTTGTATGGTTGGGAAATAAGCCTCAAGTACCAAAACTGTTGGCAGATTATTCAATTCGTTATCTAAAAAAACCGGTTTATTTTTCCAGCTTTTACGAGTGTTTAAAAGGTACGAGAACAGACGGCTTTGAAATTCAAAATGAAACTGAGTCACTTGTAGATCTTTCATCAAACTTATATCAACAAATTGGACGTCAGAAGGTATTACTTGCCGAAGATAATGAATTGAACCAAGAAATTATCATCGATTTATTAGCTGATTGTGGTGTCGAGGTGGTGGTTGCCGGTAATGGTCAAGCGGCCATTGACTTACTAGAGGCGCATGAAAGCAACGAGCCTGAAGGTATTGATGTGATTTTGATGGATATTCAGATGCCGGTTATGAACGGTTTGGAAGCCGCCAAGCAGATCAGGTCTCAGGTAAAGTGGCGTAATATTCCAATTATTGCTTTGACAGCAAGCGCCACCACTTTTGATAAAGAAGAAGGTTTAGCGATAGGTATGAATGAGTACCTGACAAAACCGATCATTCCTGAAAAATTGTTCGATGCCTTATCTCGATGGTGTACTCCAAATGAGACACGTCATATTTTACCTCTCGAAGCAAAAGAAAGAGATCATAATAGCTCCCAACATGAGCGGACAGTCATGGTTGGCTTGAATGCGACAGTTGGCTTGAATGCGACAGTTGGCTTGGATACGACAGCAGGGCTTAAAACCTGTAATGGAAAACAAGCCTTATATGAACAAATGCTAGCAAAGTTTGCTTTAAAATATCGTCATTTTGATGACGAGATACAAAACGTTTTACAGCAACAGGATCTAAAGCATGCCAAAGCGTTAGTGCATAATCTGACGGGGCTTTCTGGGAATATTGGTGCCCTAAAGCTTTCTGAAATCCTGAAAGAAATTGATACGAAATTATCTGAACAGCTATCTAGTAGCAGTATGTTTGATGTTAGTCAGCTTCCAGTGGAAAGGTTTCGAGGCCAGCTTAAGCAAGTCATTGAATCTATAGAGCTGTATTGTGAAAGTAGTAAGACCTAGGGGTAGGCTTTCTGTCTATGTTGTAAATGCCAAAAAGATTGTTTCTCCATCGAGTTTAACTTTAAAGGCTTTAGTGCAACCTGTGTCACGGCCTTGTGCTTCACCGTCTTCCAGGCTGATGACCCAATTATGTAAGGGGCATGTGACTTGTTTGCCATGCACAATGCCTTGAGATAGGGCGCCTTGCTTATGAGGGCATTTATCATGTAGTGCGAACACTTCATCTTTCGCTGTGCGAAAAATAGCAATATCGCCATCTTGGGTTTTGACGATTCTTGAGCCCAAAGGGGGAATATCACTTAGTGTTCCAATTTCAATCCAATTACTCATGGCAAGTTTCCTGTGATATTTTGAAGTGATGAAACGTTTAACTAATTACTTTTAGGGGAATATAATCTAGTACTTCTATACCTTTGCTTGCACGTTCGGCCCATGGGTCATCCTGAGCGTATTTCTGAGATTCCAGGAATCGGGTATAGTAAGCCTTTCGTCTCGCTTCATTTTCAATGAGTTCTTCTTTAATATGATGCAGGCTGATGCGTTCCACCCAAGGCGCTGAGCGTTCATTGTGGTGACCCTGTTCTCGGTACATTTGCATAAACGCGCCGGTATATTCCATTACCTCTTCAGTGGCAGATACTTTGACCAGAAAATCACAAACACGTACTTTCATACCCCCATTGCCGCCGACATAGATTTCCCAGCCGGAATCCACCGCCACCACACCCACATCTTTAATGGTCGCTTCTGCGCAGTTGCGTGGGCAACCGGAAACTGCGATCTTGAACTTGGCGGGTGTCCAGGAGCCCCAGGTCATTTTTTCAATCTCAATACCCATGCCCATAGAGTCCTGAGTACCGAATCGACAATGCGTTGAGCCGACGCAGGTTTTTACTGTGCGCAGTGATTTACCATAGGCATGACCCGAAACCATGCCTGCATCATTCAGGTCTTTCCATATTTTTGGTAAATCTTCTTTTTTTACTCCTAGCAAGTCTATTCGCTGTCCGCCGGTGACTTTGACGGTGGGCACATTATATTTGTCGGCGGCATCGGCAATAGCACGCAATTCATCTGGTGTGGTTAAACCGCCCCACATTCGAGGCACAACACTATAGGTATTATCTTTTTGAATGTTTGCATGTGAGCGTTCATTAATAAAGCGAGAGCGCGGATCATCTATATATTCACCTGGCCATTGTGCCAATAGATAGTAGTTAACGGCTGGGCGGCAGATATGGCAACCATCAGGGCTGGAGAAGTTTAGGAAATGGCTCACCTCATGAAATGACTTCAACTTATTCTCGGGAATGGCTGCACGAATTTCGTCGTGAGTGTGCTCGGTACAGCGGCAAAGCGGTTTATTAGTTTCGGAGGCGGTAAAGTCACTACCGAGCACTTCTGCAATGAGTTGCTCAACCAAACCGGTACAGGAACCACAGGATGCTGAGGCTTTGGTTGCATCACGTACATCATCCAGAGTGAATAGGCTTTCAGCAGCAATGGCTTGAACTATGTCGCTTTTACACACGCCATTACAGCCACATATTTCTGCATTATCAGGCAGGTTTGCCACGCCACTGGCGCCTTGAGTGCCTGAGTCTCCTAGATGGGCCTGGCCAAAGAGCAGACGATCGCGCATCTCTGAAACATCGGTTTCGTCTTTCATCATCTGGAAATACCAAGAACCATCCACGGTATCGCCATATAGTACGGTGCCTTTTATTTTATTATCTTCAATCACCACTTTTTTATAGACGCCACGGTAAGGGTCGCGGAATACGATATCTTCTGATTTTTCATCGGTACTGAAGTCGCCAGCTGAGAACAGGTCGATACCCGTGACTTTTAATTTAGTCGCGACAGCTGAACTGCGGTAATTGGCAATGCCGTATTCCGCTAAATGATTGGCGCAAACTTTGGCTTGTTCAAATAGGGGGGCGACTAAGCCAAATGTATCGCCGCGGTGTTCGACACACTCGCCCACAGCATAAATGCAGGGATCATAGGTTTGCATGGTATCGTTGACAAAAATACCACGATTACAATGCAAACCAATTTTTTCGGCTAAGGCGATATTTGGGCGAATGCCCACAGCCATAACCACTAAATCTGCTGGAATTTCTTCACCATCTTCAAAGGCAAGGCTTGTGACATTGCCCTGCTTATCTCCTAGGATTTCTTTGGTGATCGCCTCTAACTTGAAGTGCAAACCACGCTCTATGAGAGAACTCTCCAGCATTTTTGCGGCGGGGTGATCCAGCTGTCGATTCATGAGTACATCGTAGTTATGAATAACGGTCACATCCATGCCCTGCTTCATCAGACCGTTGGCAGCTTCCAAGCCTAAAAGGCCGCCCCCGATGACGACAGCATACTTCTGTGTTTTAGCCGCTGCCAGCATGGTATCGACATCCGCTATATCACGAAAAGCAATGACGCCATTTAGTTGATGGCCAGGCAGTGGAATAATAAAAGGGTTTGAACCGGTGGCGAGTAGCACTCTGTCATAGCTGACTTGGGTACCATCTTTAGCGGTAACCCGTTTTTTTTTGCGGTCAATATGTACGACTTCTTTAGGTTCACCTACGTACAGGGTGATGTCGTTTGCTTCATACCAAGCGCGATCATTTATCATGATTTCATCGATGGTTTTTTCACCGGTTAAAACAGGCGAGAGCATAATACGGTTATAGTTACCGTAAGGCTCAGAGCCAAACACCGTTATATCATATTTGTCTGGTGCGGCTTTCAGTAACTCTTCAACGGTTCGCATGCCCGCCATGCCATTACCGATGACAACCAGCTTGCGTTTCATTATATCAGAGTGCTTATTCATATTGGACTCCACTGATAACTTGAATTTGATCAGATCGTCTCAGAACCTTATTCTCTGTGAAAAAATAAAAGTGAATGTATCTGGGGATAACGACACTCACTGAAAACAGAGAATCATTTATGAAAAATAGTCGTAGAATGCGAGAAAGGCAAGGTCAAAAAACAAACAATTGTTGGTCTGGTTTTTGAGGTTATACCTAATGTCTTCCTATAAAGTGTGCCGTGCGTATTGACTGCGAGTAAGAGTGAGAATAGCCTCTGTTTGCGTTTAGACTGAGGGCTGCATGAAAAAGGAATGCCCACTTGCCCTGCTTTAAATAACGTTGAATTTTTCAAACAGGGCTTAGGGTGGTGTTACCTTAACTTTTAAAACCATCTTTTTAATGGTTTTCTAATGTCTCAAACACTGCTGGTGAGAGGTAAAACGTCTCTAGGTGGCGTCTTATTAAACCTTCTAAAAAATCACCTTTTCTAAGTGTTTCAAGTACTTGGGGTGCGAAGCGTTCGACCTCTATCATAGCGCGATCAGGTGTGATGGCCAAATCATCTAGTAGTTCACTGAAAGGGCTTTTACCATATTTTTTGAAGAAGTAGTCGACGACTGTTTCGTAGCAATGTTTAAAATAGCTAGACTTCCTGAACTGTAGCCAAAACTCATAACACAAGGCGACAAATTCAGATAGATCCAGGCTGTCCATGCCTTTTTGAAATTCGGAAAGAGTCTTGCTTTCAATGATTGACCAAAGCTCCATGGCGGAGGTTTTAAGCTCCTCGTCGGTCACTGACTCCTCTAGAAATGATTTGCTCTCGTCGAGAATGAAATCAAGGCTGTCGGTTATATAGCTTCTAACACTGTCTTCGATGCCACCGCCGAGTTTTGGCACGGTTTTATTCACCATACTTCGACCCATTTTAAGCATGGATGAAACACCGGGTATGTTTTTACTGATCAGGTTGCTATCGACGATGTAGCGGATGATGGCTTTGTAAAGAATGCCTGAAATCAGGTCACCATAGATAGGTAGGTCGATGACTTTATCAATGCCGTTATTACGCTGTTCCTTTAGCTCAAGTAATTTATCAACGAAGTCTTCAAACTGTTCTCTGGAAATGATCTCATTGAGTTGTGTTTTCTGGTGCTTTTTTGAATTAAAGAGCTTATTTGCAGCTTCACCTGCAATTTCAGCAATGGCGCCGGGGACATTCTCTTCGACTACATTTTGGTGAATGACCTGTTTGATTTGAGCTGCAGTGACGACATTTTGTAGTTGAATCGCTCTTAACCAGTCAAATATAGTCTCAGACTCATTTTTGAAGAGGGCGACAAATTGCTCAGTTTGAAAGTTTTGTAGTTCATGTTGAATATGTAGTTCTAGCAAATTCTCAGCAGTGTTCTGTGCTTTTTTGTTTGTCGTCATTATATGCGTCGCTCCAGTTAATTCGGTTTACAGTTGTACGCTTATTTGTTTGTCTCGTCAATTCTGTTTAGCCGATATGTTTGCACGAGCTCTAAAAATGGCGGCTTGAGCTCACCTTTGAAATATTACACTGCCATTTAGAATTTTGAACTACCGTTTAGGTTTTGAACTACCATTTGGAGTATTGGTCTTCAACGAAACCGTATAGGTTTTCGACTTCAAAGCGTTGACCATTCTCAGATATCAAATAACCATTAAATCGGCCGAAGATTTGTTTGAAATTTGTGGCCATGAAACCCGCATTCAGACGTTCTTTATGCATGCCCTCAGGTTTAAAACTGAGATCAATTTGATTGTTTTGACTGCTAATGCGCCACGTTGAATGTTCATCATCACGATCAAATTTGAATTGCACCTGAGGTAGTTTGTGAAGCTCATTACCTACCCAAAAACAGTTTTCTGAATAGCCGGTTTCATTTACGCCCCATGAGACATTTAAGCCAAGAATAGGTTGGTTTGCCTGGTTCGCTTTAGTTTCAGTACCTTGCCCTGAGAAGCAGGCCCAGTTCCAGAATGTTTCTCTACGCATATACCCCGCTGAGAAATCATGATGCCCATAACATGCAATCTCATTAAGCTTAAATTTACCGAGTGAACAGTCAAGCTTTCCTGTGACAGGGAGGCCTGCTGTTTTTTGTGCATATACCCAGCCGTTGACTGCTGTTGGCGTGCAAAGAGCCATCGCTTGGTAGTCTTTACCTTCAAATATCTCGGCTTCAATTTGGAGTTCAGGGCCGAAATCTATCTCTAATATTTTTCGACGCTCACCTTGAGAATTAAGTTGGTAGCGCATTTGAATTTTTTTTCTGCCTGATTTAAACGCACTAACACCGTTATCAGGGCGATTGCTTAAATTCAAACCTATTGCCAAGGGTTTTTTGAATTGCCAGGTAAGCATTTTTCCATCAGATATACGGTAAACATATACAAAGGCCGCGCCTAAATAACGAAGGTCTGCCAGTGCACACCCAAAAATAATATCCCGACTGATTCCACCAAAATACTGAAACTGCTTAAAATGAAAGTGTCGCTTCCACTTACCAGCTTTTGTGTTCATTGGCGTTCGGTAATCAGTATCTTTAACGTTCACCTCGTTGACAGGCTGGGCGAAATGTCCAACATGAGGTTTGCCGTGTGAATTAATCAGAGAATAGGGGCGTAACATCGAGTGTCTCTATCGTTTAATTATCTAGTTTGTTGTATTTAACAAGCCTTAAGCAGTTCATCTCTTTCAGCAAGTAAACTTTAAGGCGAGTGGGGAGTTTGAAATTGTAGCGTTTAAGGTGCCAACATAGAAGGGGGGTAAGAGAAATAGAAGGGTCGGTTTAAAAGAAATATTAATCCCAGAAATCAAATTCACTTTTAATCGGTTCAACGGCTTTTAGAAGCTTATTTTCAAGTAAATATTCATAAGACTTAACTTGGTTTCGCCCATTGTTCTTAATGTAATAGAGTGCTTTATCTGCTTTAGAAAGGTCGTCGATAGGGTTGTCGTTTTTTGAAAGGTCAGTAAAACCAATACTGACGGTGACTTGGCCAACTTGTGGGAAACGGCGTGATTCGATCGCTGCTCGGCACCTTTCCAATACATGGTAGGCTTGTTCACTTTTAACTTCTTTTACTAAAATTACAAATTCTTCACCGCCATAGCGGAAAAATAAGTCACCCTGTCTCAAAATGGCGCGAACCGTCTGAGCAAATAATACCAGGGTTTCATCGCCTATCGCATGTCCGTAACCATCATTAATAGACTTAAATTTATCAATATCCAGAATGGCAATCGATTTGAAGCGTGTGCCCGACTTACTATGGCTACCTGTGTTTGAGTAGGCTAGGTCTGTAGCGACCTGATCGAATGCTTGTCGGTTTAATATGCGGGTTAATGGGTCGTAGCCTTTTTCGTGAATGCTGCGAAATACATCGGTAAATATTTCCATTAAACCAGTTAATAACGCTGATTCAGTGCCATTTTTGTAATTATGTTCAATGGTGATTAAATGTGAAACTGACTTATCATAAAGAACGACCGGGAAAATAAATTGTGATTTTTCCATGTCATTGTGTGAGTAATATTTTTCTTTCTCAATAAAAGCCTTAAAAAAGTTCTGGTTTTCATTGAGGTTAACAGGAATTTCTTTACCTAAGCAGTCAACACAAACCAGGTATTGAGTCTTGTTATTATCTACACGGGCGGCTTGAAGTTCATACACTACGAGCTGAACATCCTCGAAGTTAGTCTTTAATAAAGTCTCTAGTGATCTTACCAAGTCACCAATATTCGTTTGGCATGTGAGGCTTTTTATCAGCTTAAATAGCTTCTGTATTTCCATATTAGAAATCTTGGGATGTCTGATTAATGCTTTATCAGTATGCTGCTTGTCAGTTAATGATTTGTCTGGCCTGATACTGCGGTTGTCTTGTTCGGTGAATACTACAATTCATTCTTATATTTTATTATTGACACTATTCACTATAAAGCCAGTAAAAAATTAATTCTCCGTGTTAATAAATTATTACATTTTGCAATTGTTTACCAACATACTTTTCTACAGGAGGTGGCTATGATTACCTTATCGAATTCAGGTAAGGCGATTCAGGCCCGACTTACTTCAAATTGTGTTTAGGTTTCATGTGTGCTTTATTTATCCCGGCAATTGCCGGGTTTTTTTTGTCTAAAATTTAAAATACTAGGCCTAGTTCTTGGTTTACGTTCTAACTATATAGTAATCTTCCCTCGTTTGTTTCTTGCTATCTGTTTCATGGACGTTCTAAAAAAACTTATGAATAAAATACTGTTATTGATACTTTTATCTCTTAGCCCTCTTACAGCTTATGCAGAGTTTAGCCTGGATGATTTTAAATTTCTGGATGATTTCAAGCTAAAACAAATATACGATTTGGAAGGATGGACACCTAGATATGCTTATGTCGTCGATGATAATTACATCGGAAGAACCCACTATGCGGGTATTTCATTTTTCAAACGACAGGGTGCTGCACATGAAGGGCCGACTTTAAGGGTTGGTTTTGGTAAGTATGGAGAAAAGATTAACCTGAGCTATACCAGTGGTTTTGCGTTTATGGGTGTTGATATGGGCTTGTCATATCTTGTGCTGAACAAAGATAACGACAGAAGAGGGGATGAATCTTTTGCAGGATTTTCAGAAGGTTTGGGTCTTGAGTTGGGTTTACGTTTGTGGGTGGTGCAGGTAATTGCACTGCAATTAGAGAAATCTTCTTATGTATCATTGGCTTATGGGTTTTAAAGCGAACAGCTAACTAGTGTTCACTTTAAAATCAGCGACTAACTAATAAAACCCTAGTCCCGTAATAATTCTTCAATGTCATCTTCAGCTTCAGTAAGCTCTACGAGTTCTTCGAAGAAAGTAACTAGGTCAATATTTAAGGGCTTTGCCATATCTGCAGGAAAGTCCGCTAAGATTTCTTCTTTCTCTTTTTCAGTCTTAAAAGCTTCATTTAAGTAAGCTGCTAAGTAGATTATAGCTGCATAACTTGAGTAGTTTTCGAAGTCATTAGGTTTAGCTTGCTGTTTAATACCTGAAACAATTTCATCCGGGAAGTTCCAGCGTTTTGCTAATTCAGCGCCTGCCTGGGTAAAATCGTATGAAAACTGGTTTTCTTGTAAATCAATTCGATTGGCGCCAGATTCAACCAATTTATCAATCTTGACGGCCGCTTCTTCATGCACAATATGAATCAGCATTTCACCGATGTTATGCATCATGCCACATGTAAATGCGATCTCGGCATCGGCTTCAGTATGCTTGGCTATTAATTTACTGATACTGGCATTCATAAAACTATCACGCCAGAATTGCTTTTTATCAAAACCGGGAATGTCTTTAAATGCTCCCGTGATACCAGAGGCAATAACAAGTGTTTTTAAGGTATCTATGCCTAGCATGACCACAGCAGAATCAATAGATGCAATTTTCCGACCGGCACCATATCGAGCTGAATTCGCAAGCCTCATTATTTTTGCAGAAATAACCTGATCCATTTGTATCTTTTTAGATATCTCATCTGAATTTGAGTGTGGATCGTTAAATTTCTCTATGAGGTCCTGAATGACCTGTGGAATATTGGGTAAATTGGGGGTTTCGTTAAATAATGATTTTAATGACATACCTTAAACTCCTAAACATAAAGATATTCGACTTGTTATTTGAGTATAGAGGATTTTTCTGGGTAAAGAATTCGGTTGTGACATTTTATTGTTTATTCGAAATTATTCCATGGTTAAGATTTGTAGTGTTGATGATTTGAATTCCCGACGAAATAAAATAAATACAATCAGTGCGCAGCTCAACATAAATAGCCAGGGATTGATAAACCAAGTGAGCATTGCAATAGAAAAATAATAGGTTCTGAGGCCAATATTAAAATTGTTTGCCGCCATCGATGCCATTGAGGCCATTCTATTTGCTAGTGCGTGTCGCTCCTCTTCGCTGCAATTTTCGCCGGGTAGCGGAGCGCCACCCACCATAATGGTGACAAAACCATATTGTCTTAAACTCCAGGTAAACTTAAAAAAGGCATAAACCATAACAGATATCAGCATAATGATTTTTATTTCCCACTCTGCGCGATGTGTTGGTATGGCAAAGGGTAGCCCTTCTATAAAGTGAATCGCTTTTTCTGTTGAACCTAAAATAGTGAATAGACCAGCCAAAATTAGCATGGTAGTAGACGCGAAAAAAGCCACACTCTTCTCAAGGTTAGCGATGGCCGCATTGTCTGCTATGCGCATTTCACGTGCTAACACACTTAACATCCACTGATACCGATAGCGATGAAGTGACGAGGCCAGGCTAGGACGTTCATTGCTACTTTTATAGCTGCGGCGTTTGGCATAACGCATATAACCGTTAAAACAAAGTAAAAACCAGAAAATGGCGAGAATATTTAACCAGTTAGATTGAAAGAAAAATGAGACACTATTCATGAATGATGAAACCGAATTGAGTATTTATAAAATTATCGTTTGTTTAGATTCTGGGCTATTAATGGGATTATAGGCTTAAGTTGTCATATTCTTAAGTGGGTAAGTGATGAATAGCCATTTATTTAGTGACTTGCTTGGTTTTGTCGCTTATTACAGAGGTTTTAGACAGACCTTAAGTCGTTATATCGCTACAATAAGGGCTTGTAGTTATGAAACTGAAAACCTCTGTTGCAGCATTTATTCTCTTTTTACTATCTATTGAAAACTATCTATTGAAAAAATTTCTTTATAGTATGCCCTTAGGCATGCGTTATATGATCTTAAGCGCCTTAGGCTTTTCATTCATGGCGGTATCTGTCAAATGGGCAAGCGCACTTAATATTCCGGTGCTTGAAATCGTCGCTGCCAGGGCTTTAGTGTCGCTTTTTTTGAGTTATGCTGATGTTCGTCGTAAACGGATATCGCCTTATGGGCATAAGAAAATTTTGTTGTTTTCACGGGGCGCTGTAGGAGCACTAGCGCTAGTATGTGTTTACTATGCGATAACCCATATGCCCTTAGCCGAAGCAACCGTACTACAATATCTTCATCCAATGTTTACCGCTGTGTTAGCGCTATTCTTTTTGAAAGAGAGAATACAGTTATCAGTCGTGCTCAGTATTATTTTTAGTTTTATAGGTCTGATGCTGATAGCTCGGCCTGACTGGCTTTTTGGTCATACTGTGCAGGGGCTTTCTTATATTGCAGTCGTTGCGGCGATATTAGGCGCCTTTGGTAGTGCGCTGGCTTATGTCTTAGTTAGAAAACTTAATGAGACAGAAGATACATCGGTCATTATTCTATATTTTCCACTTATCGCTTTACCTCTCTCACTGGTTTTATTGGGTAATGACTTTGTGATGCCTACGGGTTATGCATGGCTTGCTTTGTTGCTGGTTGGGATTTTTACCCAGGTAGGGCAAGTGGGGCTCACCAAAGCGATGCAGACAGAAACGGCGAGTAAAGCGACGGCCTTTTCCTATCTTCAGGTGGTTTTTGCGACTTTGCTTGGTTGGGTTTTCTTTAGTGAGATACCTGACTATTGGACCTTATTAGGTGCTGGTTTTATTTTATCAGGCGCTATTGTGAATATGTTATGGCGTCGTTGAACGCCATGTTGTATGCAATTTTAGCCGGATATATAAGACACATTCCTAATTACACACTTTGGATGTGACTAAACGCTTTAAAATAATCTTTAATCAAACGGTTTGCCCAAGGTTTGGCTGTGACCCCTTCTAGATAAGCGCAGTGACTTCCTCGCTCTGTCACTACTAGAATCACGTTGTCCATGGCTCTAATTCGTTGTTGGTGCTCATAAACATTTTCGATGTGGCACACCGGGTCATCTTTGGCATTTAAAATCAGGATGGGAATCTTGATGTCATCAAATACCACCGCCGGATTGGAATTTTGCATATAGTCTTCAGTACTGTTGTTACCAGCTACTTCGTAAATATGTTGATGAAATTCATGTAAGTCTTGTGTGCCTTTTAATGCCTCAAATGAATCTAAGTGCCCAAAGGTCTCTTCATTGGGCGTGATAAATAATCTATGTAGTTTTTTTGCCATCATCTTGCTGTAGAAAGGTACCGCACGAGAGAAGGCATTGCGCATATCATAAGCGGGGCAGTAGGCTACAGCGGCTTTAATCGACGTGTCGTTGCCAACCTTGCCTAAATAATGGGCGAGTACACCGGAGCCTGCGGAAATCCCAGTCGCATATAAGTCAGACTCAGGAAAACGTGTTTGAATGTGTTTAATCTGTGCAGCAAAATCATCCGTATTGCCCATCGTGTTAAAGCTGGGGGTATGTAGGCTCATCTCACCATGACCTCGGCGTACACATAGCGCGACTCGCCAGCCTAACTTTTCTCTAACGTAACGTACAAAACCCCGCATACTCTGTGGATTGCCCGATATCGTATGTAAGACCAGCATGGTCGGCGTTTTTTCGGGTAAGTCCAGCCCGAGCCAATCGACTGAGACTTGCCCTCCATCTTCCATGGTTAAGACATCTTGCTGGTCATACTCTAAAGGTTTGGAAAAACCTTTAATGAAACCAAGCACAATTAATTGCAAATGCGTATTGAATAACCAAGGTGTGGGAAAATAACGTTTACTTAATACTGGTGTGGCTTGAATAATGGCGTTGTTTAAAGGGGTCGTCTGATATATCAGGCTGGGTTTTTTGGCGACTGTGACGAAGTAATAAATGACGGCCAGTAACAGTATGCCGAAGCAAGCAAGTAGTAAAGTCATCGGATTGTCTCTGAGGTGTGAAAGAGTATATATTATAAGAATAACTTTACATCGTAAAGATAAGTGTTATCTAAACTATATTCTAAGTAACTAAAAGGGGTTGCTGTTTGTAGGTCGGAATTCATTCAGACGCTGATTTGCGTAATCACTCCACTCGCAGGGCTGGCTCCAAATTCTGACCTACCATGTTTAATGTGTTTTATTCTTTTCAATCATAGGCTATTCAAGGAGCGGGTTGGCGACGATAGGCTGTGGGGCTTAGATCATACCATTTCTTGAAAGCACGGCAGAAATTGGCTGACTCTCGATAACCCAGTAACTCTGAGATATCACTTACCGTGTATCTTGCTTCGCCAAGTAGGCGGATTGCAGTAGCCGCGCGCTCTTTTTCCAGTATCAGTTTGTAAGATGTGTTATAGAACTTGAGCTTTCGGTTGAGTGTTCTTTCTGACATGTGCAGCAGTTGACTAATTTGCGATAAGCTTGGCGGTGCCTTTGCTTGAGGTTTCGTCTGTATGACGTGGTCAAAGTGTTTGCTGATTGCGCTTTTGACCGTTAGATCAGGTCGATTACCATAATTGCGCTCATTTAAAAGTTGTTGGCACTTTCGCAGGTTAAACTCGTATGAGTCTTTATCGTAGAGAGGTGAGCGAGCAAACCAAATTTGTTTAGGAATAAGCAACTTGTTACGTTCAGCGCCGAAGAATAGTTTCGAGTCATACGCTTCAATCATTAAGGTTTGAATGTCTTGTTCGGGAGATCGTTCAAAATGTAGTTGTGTTTGCTCTTTGGGTTGTTTGCCTAATATTAGGGTATTCAGCACCTCGAAGGCGCGCATATATGACTCGAAAAAGACTTCCTTTAATTCAGGGTAGCCGGTGGTATCCGATATGACTATTTCGAGAGACTCTTCATGTTCTATGATTTCGCCGGTATAAGTGTCAAAGCGTATTTGCCCCCATTCCAAAAATGTTGCGAGTGCTTTTCCCAAGGTGGGCGCACTGATCGTGGCGTAACCAACAGGACCGTGGGTATTAATCCCCAAATGTGAACCTAGAATGCTTGGCCAAACCGGGTTAGGGCTATAACGTTTTATATTCCTGATTACTTTTAACGCCAATTTAAGGTCTAAATTGTCTGCTTGCTCTAACATCTCAATCGATAAACCCGTGTTCTTTAATATTTTTTCTACGGGTGCAAAGTCAAGGCTCAAGGCAAGTAATAAATAGGCTTTATTAATTTGTTTCGAATCATGCATAGTTAAAGATTGCTTTATATTGGCATTTAATGATAACTAAATTGTCAATTAAAGAAAATAAGAAATCTCCTAAAGTCAGTTAGAGTAATAGTTCTAATCTGGAGAGAAAGAAAATGAAACCATCTGATCTAGCAAACGAAACAAATTATTCGTCTATGTGGCAAGCGTCGGTTCCTGATATTGCATGGGGAACGATAAGTATGTTTGTGGGTATTATTCTGGCTTATGTGCTGGTTATTTCGTTCACGGTTGCGGGTGACATTTCTTTTCCCATCGCGACCTTAATATGTTCGTACTTGGCGTTTGCAAGCTTTACCGTGACCCATGACGCTGGACACGGTAGTATTATTAAAATGGGTTCTTCGCTTAAGCCTCTAGAGGGTGTGATTGGCTGGCTTGCCTCAGTTCCCATGCTTATTATGCCTTTTCGTCTTTTTCAAAAAATTCATGATCGTCACCATGCTTTTACCAATGACCCGGAGCGTGACCCAGACTACATAGGTGAACCGAAATCATGGTATAGCTTGTTATTGAGCTTGTACTATACGCCGTTCGGTTATCACGTTAAGTCTGTGACAACGCTACGACATATAAAGACCATTAGTGATACCTATCGTAGCTCGATTATTTATTTCTTTGTGGTGTATGTGCCCTTGGTGACGCTTTCTCTGAACGGGTATGCCTTGGAAGTTTTATGTCTGGCTATTATCCCGATTGTGATTGCTATATTTTTTCTCATTATGTTTTTTGATTATGTACCCCATCACCCACATAAGTCACTTAGTCGTTACCAGAATTCCCGTATTTATGGTGGGCGCTTGTTGAATGTTTTATTGCTTGGCCAAAACTATCATCTGATTCATCATATGTACCCGCGACTGCCTTGGTACAAATATCAAGATGTTTATCTTAAAACCTTGCCCGAGCTTGAGTATAACGGCGCTCCGATTGAAAACGCTAGCTCAGGCCTTCGTGAAGGATTCATGAAATCGCCTAATGCAAACAAGCTGCTACAAGGCGGGCAATCACTCCATCACTTACTTAAAGTGTCAGATATTACGCAGCTAACAGCCGACTCAGTCGCGGTAGAGTTTGAACTGCCTGAGGGTGAAATCTTACGTTATCAGGCCGGGCAATATATAACGGTGAGCAAATGGCTCGCTGGAGAGCAACAAACACGTTGTTATTCTTTGTGTCGTGCGCCAGAAGGCTTAGATCTAGCTGAAGGTTTAGACCAAGCCGCAGGCTCTGGAAAACTTAAGATCGCGGTGAAAGAAACGCCCGATGGTTTCGTTTCGCACTATATGAACCGACAGTTGAAAGTAGGAGATGAATTAATTATCCAAGGGCCGTTTGGAGAGTTTATCTATCCGCCGGAACGCGAACATCAGATCGACGACCCGGTATTGGTTGATGACCTGGTATTGATAGCTGGTGGCAGTGGCATCACGCCGATTCTGTCAATTCTAGAAACGGCTTTGCAGCAAAGCAGGGTCAAAAATATTTATTTGATTTACGCCGTACGTGACTCCAAAAGCATTATGTTTTTTGAACATCTGGAAAAATTACAAATCGAGTATGCTAATCGAATACACCTTAGCTATGTGATTAATGAGGCGGATAAGAATATGGTAGCAAAGTCAGGGAGATTAGATGATGCTATGTTAAAGTCTTTGCTGCCTATGCTGGGCTCTGATTCTGACACGCAGGATAAAACGCCGTTATTACGCCAACATACCGACTTTTATATTTGCGGTCCAGAAGGCCTGAAAAATGTGGTGGTGGGGAGTCTAGAATCTCAAGTCATTGAGCCCGACCGAATTCATATTGAGCAGTTTGTTGCAAGCTATACTGAACCGGTGGGCGAATTACATCAGGTGGATATTGCTCTGGCAAATGGCAAGCAACATTCTCTCTCTGTCGCGGCTAATCAAACTATTCTAGAAGTGGCTCAAGCCAAAGGGGTCTCACTTCCACATGCTTGTGGTAATGGCACATGCGGTAGTTGTAAATTCAAAGTAGAGTCGGGTAATTTGACAGACATTCCAGACTCTATTCCCGGCATAGTGGCTGAAGAAAAAGCAGCTGGTTATACACTCGCATGCCAGTGTAGACCGCTGAGCGGCCTTAGCTTATCTGAAAATCTACATTAGAACTCTGAAAACCTACATGAGAAAGGGCTAGCTGAGAACGTCGACTAGGCTCGACGTTTTCGAAATGCATATACACCTAAATGAGAAAATACTTTAAATGTCGACACCCATTCACTTAAATTTGGCTTGGGTGATTGACCCTTAGCCATGCGTGCTAGCTGCGCTTCGTACCAACTCATATTCAGTAAAACCATTTGATCTAGTGAAGGAAACCCTGTGGTTAGCTTACGCAGCTTTATGTTAAAGCGTTCATCTGCGAGTGCTTTGTTTGGTAGCTCGGGGTCAACAGCGAGTGGCCTGGCAAGGCCGATCATATTGGTCGCACCGCTTTTTAAGGCTTCATTCATGCCTTCTGTTGAGCGAAACCCGCCGGTTACTACTATCGGTACATCGCTTAAGGCACGTGCTTTTTCAGCATATTCTAGAAAGTAGGCTTCACGTTTGATGGTGCTGGCTTTTTGCTTAACGCCATCGGCCATCGCGGGCGCTTCATAGGAACCGCCAGAAATCTCGATAAGATCAATGCCTATTTCACTTAAACGTTGTACCACTTGCATCGACTCTTCTTCGGTAAAACCTCCGCTCATAAAATCGGCCGAATTAAGTTTAATGCCCACAGGGAAATTTGCCCCAACAGCTGAACGTATGGCCTGATAAACGCTGATTAGAAAGCGCATTCTATTCTCTAATGAGCCACCCCATTGATCCTGACGCTGATTATGACGAGCTGACAGGAATTGATTAATAAGGTAACCATGGGCGCCATGTATTTGCACGCCGGTAAAACCGCTTTCTTTGGCGAGACCTGCCGTAGTCGCAAATTGCTGAATAATGCGGTTGATCTCATCTTCATTCAAGGCTCTTGGACATTTGAAGTTTTTTTGTAAATTACCTTCTAAAGGTAATGCCGAAGGCGCTAAAGGCTCATTGCTGATGAAGCTAGGTACTTGTTTTCCCGGGTGGTTGAGTTGCGCCCAGAGTTTCGTGTTATTAATGGTTCCGGCTTTGGTCCACGCTTTAAATTTATTCAGATTACTGTTTGCATCTAATACCACATTTTTAGGTTCACCCAACTGACGACGGTCCACCATGATATTGCCGGATATGGCTAAACCAATTCCACCTTGCGCCCAGGTTTGATATAGGGCTTGTAGTCCTTCCGTGGGGTTATGATCCCGATCAGCTAGTTGCTCACTCATCGCTGACTTAAATAATCTATTTTTGATGCGAAAGCCATTGCTCAGGGTAATGGGTGTTTCAATGCTGACATCATTGTTTTCTTGGGCGGTCATGGTCTTTCTCTTTATCTAAGTTGGTTCAGTCGGTCAAATTGAGTGTTTATTCAGACTCTAGCGTAAGCATTTGCGTACGCTGGCGGCTCACTTCCGGGTTAATGCAAGCCAGTGGGCTTGAACCTGGTTGGGTAAAACAGGCATTGCAATAGGTGCATTCCGGGCCGGGTTGACCTTCTTTCAAGTGTCGGTATAGATAAGGGTCTGCCAGTAAGCCTCTGGCGACAGAGACCATGTCACACTCGCCATTTTTGAGTGCAGCAGCCATGGTTCGCTTGTTTGATAAACCACCAACACAAATGACAGGTATATTCAGTGCGGCCGTAAACTGTTGAGAATAACTCAGATTAAAGCCTTCACTGAAACCCGCTACCTTGTTAAAAATAAGATCGATCAAGGGTGCTAATAAAGTCATCGCCATACGTCGGGGCCATGCTAATGCTTGGCCGGGGCCATTTTTTAACATCGCACGTGTAAAACCTTTCCAGTGGCCTCGTTCAAATGAAGTACACGACTCATAATGGCCCGCTGAAATTTCAACGGCGTCAATGCCTTCCTTCTCCATGTGTAAGGCAATGCCGACTAGCTTCTGGGTACTCAAACCCTTTCTAAATGGCAAATCATCTGAACCATTGAGTTTTAGGATAAGTGGATAATCATCTCCTACGCGTTCTCGTATGGCTCGATATATTTCGACCAGAAAACGTAAGCGGTTTTCAAATGAGCCGCCATATTCATCTTTACGCCGATTGGTATGTGGCGTCAGAAATGAGCTAATCAAATAACCATGTGCTGCATGAATTTGTACGCCATCGATACCTGCTTTTTTGCAGCGCTCAGCCGCATCAGCAAATTGAACGATCGTTTCTTTAATTTCTGCAATGGACATAGCCCGTGGGCGAACCCCTAATGAGGGTTCGTATACGGCCGAAGGTGCTTGTGCATCAGTTCGCCCAACCGGACCGGGCATCGCTTGTCGGGCAGTATGGTAAATCTGCACCATAATTTTTGAATTGTATTTATGCACCGTATTTGCCAGCCGAGTTAAACCCGCGATTTTATCATCAGCGTCGACACTTATTTGATGGGGAACACCGCGTGAGTAACGATTAAAGCTGGCCGCTCCTGTGATAATGAGTGGCGTACCGCCTTGTGCAATTTCTTGGTAAAAGCGGATAAAATCATCTGTGATATAACCATCTTCGGTACATAAGGTTTCAACGGTGGCAGACTTTGCCACTCTGCCTGAAAGCTTTAGCTTACCAATATACAAAGGTTCAAATAAGTCAGTTTTTTGTTGTTCTAAGCTCATTATTTATCCCACATTTACTTACACAATACTAAAAAGGAGGTGTTAATTAATTTGATCTCAGTATCAATCTGCCATTATCTCGGCTTCAAGTTTTGGCCTTAACTCTTCTGTCATAGACCAAATGAATTTGGCTTTTTCTGGCTTGTAGCCAGCCAAAAAAAGTAGGTCTAAATAAGTGTAAAAAGGAAGCACCATAATGTAGAGCGGATTTTTGCTTTCGAAGAGTTCTTTAAAGTTATCGATCGCATCATCGATGCCTTTTTCTGCGATGTTGTGTCCAATGAATACCTGTATAGCCAAGGCAAAAAATGTCAAAAATACACCTAAGGCAACCATTAGTAAGGTACTGCCCTGAAGTAACTCCATGACGGGCGCACAAAGAGGATAAGTCAGGGCATAAGCGAATGTCACTAATATCGCCGCGCCGATATCCATCAAGGCATAGATGATAAAAGTCGCTACAAGAATAAGTATCGCCATATCGATGGGGATAGAAAAAACACTAAGGCCAGGCACCTGAAAAGGATAAAAAATTAATAGCAGTGCCCAGGCATTAACGATAGAAAAAACGGCATGTAAAAATATATTCATCGGGTCTCGGTGAAAGGCTAAGTGAATGCCCATTCGGCGCTTCCACTCAAAGGGCCCCAAGTCTGAGGTTTCATTGACATTAAGTTGGTACTGCTTAACAATCGCTTTCATACCTTGCATCGATCTCTCCACATAGCCATCTCTGAACATAACGATCTCTAGATGACTCTTATTTTATTATTAAATCAGGATATAAACTGATGTTGACTATTATTTGATTCGACCTAACAAACCGTCTTTCAACATAACCCAATCTCCCATGAAGCTATATAAAGGATACTTAAAAGTTGCGGGTCGGTTTTTTTCAATAAAGAAGTGTCCTATCCATGCTGGCCCATAGCCCAATAAGGGTAACCACAGTAGCAAATGAAATTGCTGGCTAGCCAAGCCATATGCCAATAAACCCAGAACTGAAAGGCTGCCGATATAGTGCAATCTTCGGCTAAATTTATTGCTATGTTCTGATAAGTAAAACGGGTAGAACTCTTTAAAGGAATGAAACTCTTTTGAACCTTCGCTCATAATCTTTCTGCCTTATTTGTTGAGTATTAATTGTTATTGATATTCATCTGAGACTCTTTTTTCCACCAAGTCAAAAAATCCTGCACCGCTTGTTGGGTTGTTTGAGTGGGTTTATACGCTAGCTCTCGTTTAGCTGCGTCTATATTCAAGGTCATAGAGTTAGCCAGCATAGAAATGGGGACTGGCAATAAACGAGGCTCTTTTTTAGACTTTACAAAGGTGCAGATTCTCTCGTTAATCTTTGCAAGGTTCATCACCAGAGGGTACGGCAATGTTTTACGCTGAGTACTGATATTCAGTGATTCACAAATATGATCAATTACCTTCCAGAGTCTGTCAGGGTTGCCGTTACTAATGTTGTAGGCGCGGCCCATGGCAGATGTTGGCGCTGAAAAACAGCGCTCTATAATATCCATCAAATTATTCACAGAGGTGAAATCAACCAAGTTATCGCCTTTACCAATTTGTTTTAATAGTCCTGATTTTTGTAGCGCAATTAAGCGGGGTATTAAATTATTATCGCCTGCACCAATGACCATGCGGGGGCGTAACGAAATGGTCTGTAAGTGAGTGCTATGCGCTTGATGAATTAATTGTTCAGCTTCAAATTTTGTTCGCGCATAGTGATTTGAAAAAGATTCAGGTAAATAAGTCTCGTCAATATTTAGCTGGTGAGTAAAGTCTAAGTAAATACTCGGTGAGGATATATTAATCAGCCGCTGCACTTTATTTTTTTGAGCCGCCTCTATAAGGTTATTTGTGACGTGTACATTTGCACGATAATAATCGGCATAATTCCCCCATGTACCGGCTAAACCTGCACAGTGAATGATAATGTCAACATCTTCAGTTGCTCGCTCAGCAAGCGCTTGATCTGCCAAATCTCCTTGAATAACCTTAACGGGAAAACCTTGAAAGCATTCGTTAATTGACGCACTCCGACCAGTTACTACAATGATATAATCGGCATTGTTTGATAATCTTTTTGCAAGACTTCCGCCAATAAACCCGGTGGCGCCGGTAATTAGAATTTTCATCGCACAAACATCTCATGAGTGAATTACTTTTTCAACGAGATACAGTTTAACTTGAACGCAACAAATCTTTTTGACAAGCCAGACCAACTTTATGACTTTACAGACCAGTATCAATGACCAAAAATACTAAAAAACTCAGCACGCCAAGTAGCTGGGTGAAAGCCATTGCAGAGACTTTAATTGAGCAAAATGTTGATGCTTCGACAGTACTTGACGAATTGGGCATGGACTACCTCTTACTGAATGATAAAGACGCACGATATTGGCAGGATGACATTACACGGCTATGGCATAAGTCGGTCGAGCTTACCGGCGACTCCCTTATAGGTTTAAAAGTAGGCTCGCATATTCATATGACATCCTACCCAGCAATTGGTTATTCATTAATGTCGTGTAAAAACTTGCTAGAAAGCTGTGAACGACTTTTTCGATATCAACAGCTTTTAGCAGAAGGCTTTCACTTTAGTTTTTTAAAAGAAGGCGAGGCATATTGTTTAAGCTTCGATATTCTTCCTTGTCAATTAGCCCCTTCAGTTCAAGCGATTGATGCGACTATTTCTGGTTTTTTAACCTTCATTCGCTGGGTAACAGGGCAAAGGATTCTCCCCTTAAGGGCTAGTTTGAAACGAGCTAAACCCGAAGTATCCGACGAGTATGAGGCTATATTTGCATGCCCGATAAAGTTTGAGAGTAGTAAAAACTGCCTTTACTTTTCAGCTGCGGATATGGGGCTTTCTCTTCCGACAGCGGATGAAACTATTTCAAAAATTCATGATGCCAATGCGAATCGTTATCTTGAACAGTTAATCGGTGGGGAGTTTTCAACAAAAGTCAGGCATATACTTATTGAATACTTACCCAGTGGCGAACCAAAGCAGGAACAGATTGCGCTGGCGCTGAATATTAGTAGTAGCACGCTCAAAAGAAGGTTGCTGACAGAAAATACGAGTTTCAAAGTTTTGCTGGATCATACCCGGGAGCAACTTGCCGTCGCTTATCTCGAAAACCGTGAGCTGACCTTAACTGAGATTACTTATTTGCTTGGGTTTTCAGAAAGCAGTGCATTTAATCGCGCTTTTAAACGGTGGAAAGGCGTATCCCCTAAACAGTGGCAGCAAAGTTAAGGGATAGTGACAAAGAACATGAATATTTGGGCGCTTATTGACATAAACGTCAGCTAACCCTCGTTTATTTGCTTAAACAATTCAGTGTGTTTTGTAGTGCATCATTGAAGGACGTTGTTTGCCATCCTAATTGAGCTTTAGCTTTGTTGCTGACAGGGATGGCTTGCCACTGTAAAAAATGTAACTGCCCCTTTGGGATGAGTGGTGCTTTATTAATTAAATTGGCTAAACCTTCTCCTACTACCGAAACGAAGCGTGCAACCGTCAATGGCATAACGGGCGGCGCTTTACGTCCCTGATTGATTTTCTTTAAAACGCTATTGCTTAGATCAGTGAGTGAAAAATAAGAGCCTGACAATATAAAACGCTCGCCAATATTCGCTTGCTCAGCCGCTAACACATGTCCTTCACCTACATCTGGCCCATAGACAAGGGGCAAACCCCCAGGAAGTAGCATGGGTATTTGTTTGTCTTTAAGTTTTATGAAAAAATCATTCATGCCCGGTGAGTCCGTTGGGCCGGGACCAAATAAGCCCGAAGGATGTAGAAAAATAGCGGGCAAACCTTTTTCTAGCGCTTTGACGACTAACTGATCAGCTTGCTGTTTTGAACGCTCATAGAGCGTACCCTTGGGGCGAGGGTCGATGATAGACTCATCATATTCCTCGTTGGTTTCCCCAGAAAAAACATCAATGGTACTGGTGTAGATGAAACGTTCAACCTTGGCCTTCAGAACGGCTGCGAGCATATTGGCCGTGCCATGTACGTTGACTTCCTGAAAGGTGTCGTCATTTTTCATCCACTGTTCCGGGAAGCCCGCCGCATGAAAGACCCAATCACAACCTTCAATGGCCGTTGTAAGTGAGTCTGGCTGGCAGATATCACCTTGAACTAACTCGCATTCCTTAGGTAAAAGTCGTCGACCTTTTTCGATGCTACGTACCAGGGCTTTTACTTTGTAGTCTCGCTTTAGCAAACTTTGAACAATGTTAAAACCCACCTGACCAGTGCCACCGGTTACTAGAACTGTTTTCATTATTTTTATATCCATAAGATTCAAGTGCACTAATGGTAGGGGAGGCGCTGGTATTTGTATAGCTTATCGATTCAGCTGCAGCGATACAAAAATTACGAATACCCTTTATCTGAACGCGTGAGGTTTATCAGTTTTTTGACTAAGCGGCATCTTGTTGCCGCAATTGATGAGGGCGTCAAATTCTGTGATATATCCATCATGATAATGTGCTTATTTATACTCAAAACCGGATATGGGTAAGTAAAATCGACAACGAAAGTTAGAATAATACAAAGCATTTACGATTCATTTACACGCCCTTGACACTTATTGGTTTGCGGTTTGCTCATTATTAGAGGCCTTTAGTCATAAACATAGGGGAATATTCAAATGACAACAATTAGCGGCAATAATGGCTATATAAACGAGCCATCAAAGATGCAGAGCATGCAGGATAGGTTTTCCGCAGCAGATCTTGATCAAAGTAGTTCAGTCAGCAAAGATGAGTTCTTATCAAATGCCGAAGGTACAAGAGGTCCTTCAATGTTAGAAAAGGTGTTTGATCGTATGGATAGCGATGGTAATGGTGAGGTCACCGCACAGGAACATCAGGCAATGATGGAAGAGATGTCTGAACGAATGGGCAGTCGATCCTCAGCGCCATCAGCAGAAAATGCCAGTGTGGAAAGTTTTGTGGCCATGGTGGAAGAAATGTCTAATGCCGAGACCGATACTCAACGCTCAGGTTCTTTGCGGGAAATGTTGGACACATTTCAAAGCGATAGCGTCGACCGGCAATCGATCTCCAAATCTATGGCCACGCTCAATAACATGTACCCAAGGATTGATACAAAAGCATAATGTCTGTGGTGATGGTTTCAACACAGAAAACTTATTTCTAGAAATGGCGCTGAGAGGCGCCAAGTGATTTTTTTAAACCAATGGAAAGGTCATTGGCGTATTTCTGAGTAAGTGACTCGTGTTGATTGCGGGTAAATTTCTGAACTCTTGCATCAAAAAATGGCACCGGATTCCACAAGATCCGGCACCCGTAATTTGTAACACCGTAATTTATTCGACTTTCAGCAAGCGAGTAAGTTCACTTAAACCTTGAGTATGATTACTGTCATCTTAGGTGCTCTTAGCTTAGTCTGCATGCCGACTCATTCGTTTCTCCATTCGCTTTAATTTGCGGCTGATGACTTGATTCAGTTCTTGTTTCTGTTCATCAGTCAGTAAAGTGTAAATATCTTTCCGCGCTTGTGAAATAAGTATGATTTTCTCTCTCACCTTATTCGCAGCAAGATCAGCTTGCTGCTCGACTTTCTCCATATAATCCATATCCTCCGGGTTTAATTCAATCATGGATTTCATCATAGAAAATCCTTTTCGGAACCCTGTTTCATTTTTTACCGTCGTTAATATAGCGTCAACTTGCTCCTCTTGCTGCTCTGTCAGGTCTACATGTTCAAGGATTCTTTCTAAGGGGTTAAACATTGCATGTTTATTGCCGCCAAAATGAGGCCCTGCACTCACATACCCTGCCGTTACTAACAATATTAGGGACAAAGGAATAAAAACCCAACGGGTCACTTGTTTGTTTGATTGCTCAATAGTCATATCATTTCCTCTTAAGAAAACCGTAAATAAAAATTAACTAGTCGAATGAAATAATCGACGTGCAATCATTGTAAACATTGTGGTGTAAAGTAGGGTCTAGCCATCGTAAAGATTCTGTAAAGGTAAATTGACACATGAAAGTCTATGCTAAACTCATTGCAATCGAGGTATTGATTAGCCTTAGTTAACCCCTTGTGGACGCATGATGAAGCATATATTACTAATAGAGGACGACCCAGAAATCAGTGAGTTACTTTGCTCTTTACTCATTCGAGAGAATTTTCAAGTGACGCCGCTCTTTGATGGTCTGGAAGGAGAGAGGGCAGCTTTAACTGAACGCTATGATGTGATTATTCTCGATATCATGCTGCCATCTAAAGACGGACTTGAGGTATTGAGAGATATACGCGGAAAAGTTAAAACACCCATTTTAATGCTGACAGCAAAAGGTGATGATTTAGATAGAATTATTGGTTTTGAAATGGGGGCCGACGATTACTTACCCAAGCCTTTCAATCCTCGAGAACTGATTGCGCGTATTAAAGCCTTACTTCGCCGAGTGCAAATTGATAATAGTGATAAATCTGAATCTAATACCGAGCTAAGCATAAATAACATCGTACTCAAAACAAAAAGTCGTGAAGTATTCATCGATACTAAAAAAACAGAACTGACTTCAACAGAGTTTAATGTACTGAGTATTTTACTGGCGCACCCAAATGAAATTATCTCCAAATCTGATTTAACAGAAAAATCATTAGGCAGAAAATTAAGTATATATGACCGCGCGGTTGACATGCATGTCAGCAATCTGAGAAAGAAACTAGGTGATACCTCGATACAAACAATTAGAGGTATCGGCTATATGTATCAATCTACTGACGATTGAAGGGATTTATGAACTTAAAGCCTCCGCAATTAAGGCATAGACTAGTTCTTAAAATCATGCTGATCTTTTGGCTGACTACACTGTGTACGATTTTAGCGAATATCTATATCACTAAAGAGTTGGTACTGACTGAGTACAAGGTGAATCACCTCAACAAAAAGTTGAGTGAATTAGCACAAGATGCGGTTGCGGTTTATGAGGCTGAAGGGGGGAAGCAGCTTAAAAAATGGTATCGAAGATTATATGAAAATGAGGGTATTCGAGTCGCGTTATTAGACCAACACCAGCGTCTAATAGTCGCTTCACAACATTTTATGTTGAATCGACATCAAGATGGCGATGATGAACATATTGGTAACGAGGATTTTCATGAAGATAAGTCTGACAGAAACTTCAGGTTTGGTGGTCGTTGGTTTCGCAAGCATCGACTAAAAATATCTGATCAAAATATTACTTCATCTAGCGGGCAGTCCTATATTCTTCGAATGTTGCCATCGCCCTATCTACGCTCGAAATTTAGTGCCAGGTCTTTGCATGGTTACCGGTTTGGGGTTTCTTTTTTAATTATCTTTTTGGGCTCATGGTGGTTAGCTCGCTCTGTCGCCAAGCCGGTCAACATTCTACGCAAAGCAAGTGAACAATTGGCAGAAGGAAATTTCCGAGTCAGGGTGAAACCAGAGATCGGTAAACGCAAAGATGAATTAGGTCAACTCGCTCAAACGTTTGATCATATGGCTTCAAAAGTTGAATCACTTATATCAAGCCAACAACAACTATTTAGAGATATTTCTCATGAAATCCGTACCCCGCTTACTCGGCAAAAAATTGCTATTGAACTCGCCAAGGACGTATCAGACCCTGAGCCTCTTCTCACGAAAATTGAAAAACAGAATCAAGTCATTGAAGACTTAATAGAAAATTTACTCACATTAATGCAGTTAGACGATAGCCAAAAAATGCATGTCGAAAAGCTCGATATAACTGACATAATCGACGCCATTGTAGAAGCCGCCGAATTAAATCTAAACGCCAAGCGCCTAGTCGTATCGAATCGTACTCAAGGAGGTCTTCAGGTACTTGGAGATATTTCACTATTAACTCGCGCACTTGAAAATTTGTTGGTAAACGCAATTAAGTTCAGTCCGGAAAACACTGAGATACAAATTAATGGTGAGCAACAAGACCAACATATTATTATCACAATTCAGGATGACGGACCGGGTATACCAGAGCAGGATTTAAAGAATATTTTGAATGCTTTCTACAGAGCAGATAAAAGCCGGAATAAAGGAACAGGAGGTTTTGGCTTAGGCTTGGCCATTGCGAAAAAAATAATACAACAACATGATGGCCATCTTTGTTTAGAAAATACTGTTTCCAGTGGGCTGAAGGTCACAATAAGCCTTCCAAATAAGGAGGAGGCTAGTGACAGTGCCTCCAGTTAATGTCTACCGGATCGAAATTCAATCATAGAGTTTATAATGTCGGTAAGCTATTTAGCTATTTAGCTATTTAGCTAAATAGCTAAATAGCTAAACAGCCTAATCTTCTATTTTTATGGTCTATAATTCAATATAGTTTCTGTGAAACCTAAAATGCATAATGAATTCTATAGGATACGTTATGATCGACCATATTCTTTTCAGGCGCAGCTTTACTCGACTATTTTTCTTAGTATTTTCTCTTCATGCGATCGCCGATGATAGTTATGCCTCGATTGATGTACGCTATTTTCAAACTGACGAACGCTATGAATATCGTACTCAGTTACTTGACTTGGCATTATTCAAAACAGAAAAAAAATGGGGCGCTTATAACTTAGTCGGGATTCGTAAAAAAATTACTCAAGCGCGAGGAAGTCTCCTTTTAGAGCACGGAAAGGGAATTGATATTGCCTCATTAGCGACTGACTTTGAAAGAGAAAAAAAATTTCTAGCGATACCTATTCCCATTCTACAAGGCGTTTTAGGGTATCGGGTGTTGCTAATTAATAGAGAGAAACGCGCTTTATTTTTAAGAATAACCTCACTAGGCCAGCTACAAAAAAATTATACAGCAGGATTTGCAGAGCACTGGAATGATTTTAAGATACTAAAACACAATAAGTTACCTGTCATGAATGTACCAGAATATGAGCTGTTTTTCCCTATGCTCAATGCAAATCGTTTTGACTACTTTCCAAGAGGCATTAATGAAGCATGGATTGAGATTGAAAAGTATCAGACTCAGTTTGACCAAATAATAATCGAACCTAATATCAGCTTGTATTACCCTTTTTTTGTATACTTTTTCACTTCTCGTAAAAATCCAGCCTTGGCAGAACGTATTCAAGAAGGTTTAGAAATAGCTCTCAAAGACGGGTCCTTTAAATCACTATTTTTAGAGTACCATCAACATTTATTTAAGCAGGCAGCATTAGAGAAACGTAAAATGTTCTTTCTTGAAAATCCCTCTCTTCCTCCCATCATAAACCGACCTAGATTAGAATGGTGGTTACCAAATAGTAAATCAGTGGGTCAATAAATAATAAGTCAGGCGCAGGACGATATTTTGGAGGCGTTGCATTAGTTAACGGTCACATCCATTTTGAGGTGATAGTCATACTTCATTATAAGAATCGTTGTTAAGAAGGGTTTGTTTGATGATTTTTAAAACTTTCGAACGAATTTCATATGAAAGCCCCTCATTGTTCAAACTCTCTGAAATACGATCAATCCCATCTTTCAAGTCTTTGTTATCAGTGAGTGGTCTTAGTGACTCTAGTGTGGCCTTAAACTGCTGTAGTAAATCTTGCACTTGATTGGCGGTTAGAATTTGACTTTGATTTTTACCCGCGTTCAGCGATTTGTGGTTTGTCTCACCATCGTGGCTTACATCCAAGGGGATAAGTCGTTCTTCTATTTTTGTTCTACCAACAGCTTTTGTACTTAAACTCGTAATAGATTCCAGATCCGCTGCCTCGTTTTCCATTTTTCTAGATTTCATGTTCACATTTAAACCCTCTTACGACAGGGAGAATAGTGACATGATTGACTGTAAAGATGGGGCGTGAAATATGTAAATTTTATGTAAAGATTAGTTTGTGGTAATTCTAAATAGCTATCTTGACCTTAGTAAAAGCAACAATTTAGTTCATAGTTCATAGTTCATAGTTCATAGTTCATAGTTCATAGTTCATAGTTCATAGTTCATAGTTCATAGTTCATAGTTCATAGTTCATAGTTCATAGTTCATA
>Ga0209290_1000083_pt1 | contig 86671 bp, 75 predicted proteins | sample EN1Hudsemesocosm_2_FD_184632 | JGI IMG/M metagenome (GOLD analysis project Ga0209290, IMG submission 184632) | Methane-oxidizing microbial communities from mesocosms in the Hudson Canyon - EN10B Hudson Canyon (SPAdes) (version 2) | ecosystem: Environmental > Aquatic > Marine > Cold seeps...
ACTGGCGGTATCACCATGATCAATATCAGTCGAAGTTAGCTGACCGTTAATAACGCCACTACCTTCTGCAACGGTTGTTGCGGCAACACTGCCGATTACTGGATTATCATTGGTGCCGGTAATGGTCGTTGTTAATGTCGCTGTGGTTGTGTTGCCGGCCTTATCCGTTATTTCATAATCAATAATATCATTAATACTTTCACCTGCAGCCAAGGCTTGAACCGCCGGATTAGCGTTCTCTAAAGCATAAGTATAGCTACCATTAGGGTTAATCGTATACGTTCCGTAACTTTGGGATTGCAAACTAGAATTTGTAACTGTCGTACCATCGTGGTCATCATTATTAAGTACATTTCCTGTTACTAGGCGGGTACTATCTTCATCAATTGTATTTTTATCATCCGTTGCATTCACTACTGTATCAACAAATCTATTCACTATTTGCGGTACAGAACTAACACCAGAAGGCGTAATTTGATTAAAAGAAATAGCACAAGCCCCATTAGGTAATGCAGGTAAAACAACGGTTGCATGACCATTATTTCCTATTGTTATCGTAATCGGTAACTCATGCCCATTTATCACTGCATGCACTTTAGAGCCAGGTACACCGGTAATATTTACAACCGGAGTTGCATTATTACCAAAAGAGGTCACTGCAACATTTGGCGCATCAGGAACTATATATTTATGCTCTTCAACGTCTGTACTTTTAGACACAAAAGACTTAAGCTTGTCAAAAAAAGCCGCAACAGGTGACACTTGATTAGTCACTGAATCATGTTCTAAAAAGACCGCTGACTCTTCACTATCCGGTGATTCAAACCCACCTGTCTTTTGAGAAATTTCTGAATTGTTATTTAACGGATCATTACTTTCATTGGCTTTAGTATCTTTAGCTATAAAAGACACCTTTCTAGGCTCATCTAGCTCAGAAGTAAACTCAAAGGCATCTTTTTGCCCTTCCTCAATTGATTGCATATCAGCACTTGCATCATTTGCAAGTACTAACTTCTGCCCAGCCTCAAGGTGCTCACCTGGTTGTAATATATGCGAAGTTCCATCTGAATTAATAACACTTATTTGCCCACTTACACTGCTAACTAATGCGGCATGAACAATATTTATAATTCTTTTTTGAGATTCAACCATTGTTATTCCTATTAATAATTGCTCTTTAGAATGAGCAGTAATCCTTATAGAGCTTTAGCTCATGGGGTTTTAATTCTGTAGTATTATAAGCAATTAATAAAATACTCATTATTATTTTTTATTAATTGCTTATTTTAAGTGTGAAGACTTGGTCTTCAATAGAGAAGTATTCTTTTTTCTTTACAAGTATTAATCATTAAAAAATATCTTTCACACATAATGGGTCTTGGGTTAACCCTAAATGATCACTGGTTAGAAAAATAACGTTATCCCACTTTAAATGATATTGAACCTGTCAATCAGCGTTGAAAACTTCTCACCTTGTTCCGTGACTAACCAGCCTTTTAGCCCTCTTTTTATCCATCCCAGTTCCGACAAGATGTAATTCATCTTTTTTGAGGACAAATCAAAATGCTTACCAATAGCTGTTGCGGTGATTAGTGACACTTTTGCTTTTTCAACTGCTTTGGCGGCAGTTTTTTCAAAGACAATGTCTTCAGGCCAAGCCACATATTGCCCATACTTACCGGTTAGGTGAACACCGCCTAGTTGCTTACCCGCGTCGGTTAACACCCATTTATCGTTTTCCTTTTTTATAAGCCCTTTGCTATTCAAATCAGCAAACAATTGGTTTTGTACAATCCCATTTTTTTAGCTAACTGTGATGTGGAAATCCTCTTTTGTTCTGGCATTCTATTCTTCCTTGTTATTCCGTTAATAATTTTGATTAAACACGACTTAATATAGTCAGAAATTAAGTCATATACATTTTATCAGGCAAACTTTTATTCTTAGCTGCTTTTAAATCAACAAACTTTTCAGTATGGCCACATGAAAAATCTGCACCCTTACGGTAGTGGGAGCATCCCCAGAATTGACCGTAAGGTCCTTTTCTTAAGCTCAGTGTGCCATTGCACTTGGGGCAAACCGGTTCAACAAAATCACAGCGCTTATTTTCACAGACTCTAAAGCGCCCTTGTTCCTTTAACCCACAGCCACACCAATCACAGGCTGTTTGAGTGTTGTCACATAAGGGGTATTGACTACAGCCAAAGAAGCTACCGTATTGGCTGTCTCTGGCAAGCATATAACCCATTTTACAATGGCTACAGGAAATATCAGCCAGCTTATCCTGAAAGCCTTCACCGATAAATTCATCCGTTAACATTTCGTATTTATCTTTAACTAACTCTCTAATAAAGGGTGAGGCTTTATTCGCATCACTGATTAAATACACATGATGTTTAGCTCGGGTTAAAGCAACATAGAACAAGCGTCTTTCTTCTGCATATTTAAAAGCTTCTGCTTTGGGAAGTAGAAGATCCAACAACGGATGTATTGCTTTTGCTGATGGAAAGCCATGCTTACCCTTTTCCATGCCTAACACGATTACATAATCAGCCTCTTTACCTTTAGATGCATGCACTGTCATAAATTGGCATTTCAACTTGGGATATTGCTGTTTTAACCCCTGCAATTCTGGCTTTTTAAAATTAAATCGTGCCAATATTAATACCGTCGCTTTATCTTTGGTTTTTGCATTAATAGTTGATAACGCGGCATTTAAACCGATTTGATCTTGATTGGTTTTGATTAGTGAAACAGCAGTATGTTCAACCTGCTGATGACTATTAATTTGTTTTTGGATTTGACTGGAATTGCGCATCACAAATTCGGAGGCAAAATCTCCAATTTTGTTATTAAAACGAAAGGTTTTATTTAATACGCTGGTAGCGGTGTATCCAAAATATTTGCAGAAGTCTTTAGTGATACTGACATCACTGCCTGTAAACCGATATACGGATTGCCAATCATCCCCAACACAAAATAAACTATTATCCGATTTTTGATTTAACAGCCCCTTGATCAATCTAGCCCTGCTCGCTGATATATCCTGAAATTCATCAACCAGTAAATAACGATAAGGGGATTGATATTGCCCATTTTCAACATATTCAATCGCCTTACCAATCATATCGTCAAAATCAATGGTATGGGTCTTGTTTAATTCTTGTTGATAGCTCTCATAAATCGGTTCAAACAAAAAAGCAGCGGCTTGCATCCGCTCATGGTCTTCGTCTTGTTGTGCCAGATAAACCAGACTTTTCATATTGAGATAAGCGGCTTTAAACAAGCCTAAGAGTTGTGATAATAATTGACTGAATTTAGACACTTGTCCAAACTGATTTAAGCTAGCTAATAATTTATTGTTGGATAGAGTCTTAAACGTGACACCCGCCTGTTGCAATTTCTCGCTTAAAGTTTGGGTCAGAATACCTTGGGACTTTAGATAACTATAGGTTTCTATTAATTTAGTTTGATGTTTTTCATGCAGCTCACGCTTCCATGCCATCCCCTCTAAATACTTATCCTGATCAATAAAGGAGGGCGTTTGGTTATTTTCATTAACGGCAAAATGTTCGATATAAATAGCGTAATCAGGTAGGTAGAAATCAGGTTGATAAGCACGATAATCAGGGCCTGAAGTATTAATTTCATAATTTTCTTCATACTGATAAGCAATACCCTGCCTAAATAGAAAATTGGCTATCTCACATTCTTCAAAGCTTTTAACCAATTCGCCCTGAAAAGTTCTAATCTCATTTTCTAATAAATATTGGTTATATTCACCCAGGCTTTTAAAGCCAAAAATACTTTTGTATGGGTAAGTAAAATATAAGAAGTATTTTACGATGCGTGATTTATACTGCTCATCCTGCAACAGGCGCTGAATCTGTTCATCCACAAAACGCGCACGTAAATGCCCATCTTCTGCCATTTTATTGATTGCTGGGACTACGCCTTCGACTTGAGTAATAATTTGTTTACCCAGGCTGTGAAAAGTTTTGACTGTTAACTTTTCAATGCCTAACTTCTCTTGAATCCTCTGCTCCATTTCATCGGCTGCTTTACGGGCAAAAGCCAACATGAGGATTGTTTCAGGTGATGCTTTACCTGCTTTGACTAAATAACCTGCTCGACCAATCATGGTGCTGGTCTTGCCCGTTCCTGCGCCTGCCAACACTAAATTATTTTGCTCATCGATGACACAGGCTTTACGCTGCTTATCTGTTAAAGGATTGGCTTCTACTTGGTCGAAAAATAATTGGAATTCAGCTAATTGTTGCTGCACATAAGCGGCATTTAGCTCAGTAATATAGTCATGCCCTTTATTAAGTATGGGCTGAATAATTTGCAACTGCTGAAAGACGTCTGCTTTTATAAACTTATCAATATCTTGTCGTTTTAAGCCAGCGGCTAAATGCTGATGAGTGCTTAACCACTGCTTAGCAATTGGGTGGCGAATATAGTCATTAGTAAAAAATAACCGCTGTGCTTGTTGATACGCTTGCTGGATATTAGGGGTTAAAGCTTGATAAAATGCACCAATGTAAGCACGGAATGAATGATTAAGCGTCGTTTGTAGCAAGCCTATTTTCTTTTTAGAAATACCCCCTAAGCGCAGTATATTTCCATCTTCTAGGTGAATAGCTAATACATTCCAGAATACTCCCTGCTCAATGGCGACACCGGCTCCAACTGCCAAATAAGGCAGCTTATTTAAACCACCCTTATGCCCAGAGAGGATAACGCCATCATTGGCTAAAGAAAGGGATTGATAATCTGTATTTGAGGCGAATAAAGCAGCTAGCCAGCCAACTTGGTATTTTAAGCAGTCCTTTGATTTTGTGGCCAAGATTACATATCCTTTGTTTTATGTGCAGTATAACCGACCTTTACACCATCGAGTAAGTTGAGCTGTACCACTTTAGCTCGTAACTCCGATTAGCGATAGCCTAATCGCAGGAATATTATTCGTTACCACTAACGGAAACATTTATGTCACTACAGCAATTCGGCGAATAAATACCTTGCGCGACATATCGATGAAAAGTGGAATAAGGCCAATTTATCCCTCTTTTTACATGCCATGTTTCAAAGGGTTTACATACATGCATGTAATCTAAATTTTGACAAACTTGCCATATATCATGCGTTCGCCTACTATCCTCATCATACTCAAACTCTTGGCAAAACCATTAAAAATAAGGTGCAGCCTGTTGGAACATAAGCATATATTTCTTATAATTTATTCAAACGAGATAAGACATTTATCATCGTGTTCGTTGCTTTGTAATCTGTTCCTGACCAATGTAATTTTCCATCACGACTTAATATTGCAAAATAAGGCAGGCCTATTTTTAACTGGCGGTGCTCTGGACTCGCTTTAAAGCGCTCAAACTCCGGCGTATTATCGATAACCTTTAATGCAATCGCAGACTCTCGTAGCGCAGTATTTAATGATTTATTAGTCACTACTTCTTTTGCAAACTCTAAGCAGTTAGCACACCAGCTCGCATAAAAATCAATAAAAATAGGCTTGCCACTGATGCGCGCCTGCTCTTTCGCTTCAGAAAAGGAATGTAACCAAGCAACCCCACCCTCCTTATCAATGCTGTTGACTTAAGAATAAGCTCCTTCTCCAAAGGGAGAAGGTTGGGATGAGGGGAGCTATAAAGGCATGATTTTATTCTCCTCACCCAACCCTCTCCAACAAGAGAGGGCTTAAGTCAACAGCATTGACCCTCCTTATCCTCTACCTTAGTATTTACTGCCTTGGTCGCTGCTCCGCCTTTATCAGCATGCGGAATATGATTTAACCCAGAAACAAATAACCAAGCACCTAAAATAAAAGTAACCACACCAACAAATCGTGAAAGCTTCCTTGTTGGATGCTGATCATGACTTCCTCCACTTAGAATGTTGAGATGAACAATCGCTATCCATAAAATAACCAAGCCCCAAGTCAGCATTAAAATAATGCTTTGCGAAATATTTAAAACACTTAAGCCTTTAGAAAAATAGGTATATGCAAAATAAAGAATTAAAAATCCAAAGGAATACTTAATTTTATTCATCCAAAAGCCAGCTTTGGGTAATTTTTTAAGCTTAACAATTCCCACCACAAAAAAAGGCAGACCGACACCTAAACCAAAGCCCCCCATTAGAATACCGCCCTCTATAGCAATACCTAATTTACCCCAAAAACCCAACATCTCCCCAAGTGCAGCAAGGCTTGCAGTTTGTGCAGCAATATTATCTGCAACTTGTAATAGCAACGCAAAAACAATCGGCCCGACACAAGGAGAAATAACTAAACCAGCAATACTGCCCATGACCCATGTACCAAAATATCCACCAATTTTTGCGGTACTTTGGTCTAACTCCCCAACTTCAGCTTGCATAAAACTAAACTCAAAATAACCCAGTAAAGAAATCGCAAAAAATGCAAAAAAAAGAGCGAATGCAAGGTTAACCGTTGCAGATTGCATAAAGCTATTAAATGCTCCGCCTGTCATACCTGCCGCTACACCTAACACGACATAAGTACCTATGATCCCGACCAAATAGACAAAGGCGTGTAGCTTTTCTTTTTTGACATCACCTTGCGCTCTATTGGTCACAATCATTGCTGTAATGGGCAACATAGGATAAACACAAGGCGTAGCGACTGACAATAAACCCGCTACAAACACTAAGAAAAACAACAAAGCAGTATTATTTTTATTGTCATTAAAGACATTGATAATCTGCTCCATCCAGGTCAAATCATCAGTAACTACTTCCTCAACAGTAAGCTTATTCACATACACAGTACCTGCCTTAGGTAACTGTATAGCTAACTTTTCAGTTTTAGGTCGAAAGCATACGTTGGTGATTTCATCACATAGCTGATAACGTAAAGCGACTTCTACAGTCTCAGTTGTTTGAAGTGTTGAATTTAGAGGGATTATTGAAAATGAAAAATTCCCTTTACCACGTAATACCGTTGCCTTTACTAGCTCATCAAACTCACCTGCCGGTAAGGTAAATTGACTAATGCTTAAGCCTTTTTTTTCTAGCTTATTTTTGCGGTCTAATGTTACTGGAATATATGCATTTTCAACGCCTTTATCTAAATAAGCATGGTGATGCTCAGGTGGCGTTAAAGTAATAATATATTGTGCAGGCCACTGAGTATTGTCAATAACCTGTATTTGAACGTCAGCTTTGGCTCCCGCTAAAACAGCAGAGCATGTGAGACAGAATAAAATACAACATCGATAAAATATTGAAGTATTCATAATAATACCTATTGATTAAATACAGCGTTTTCTACTTATTCATTAGTTGAATAAACTGCTTTGTTTATTATGATAATTGTTGATGGATTTCTCCACCTTCCTGGCAGCAGAAAAAATTAAGCTTATTTTCTTGCAGCCAATTTAAACCTTTTGTTCCTTTCAGCATTGCCAATGTGGCAATACTTCCTGCAACGACACAATGTTCACTTAAAATACTCACTGCACGTAGCCCTGTTGTAGGCATTCCCGTTTTAGGGTTTAAAATATGGCTGTAACGTACGCCATCAATTAACTGAAAACGCTCATAATCGCCACTACTTGCTAGTGCACCCTGCGTCATTGTTAATTGCAAACTTTGCTTATCTTGCTCTAACGGATTTCTTATTGCGACGGGCCAACCTTGACCAGTCGGTCTAGCACCTATCACTTTTATATCCCCTCCTAATTCGACTATGCCAGAAGTGATCCCCTTATTTTTTAATAATTGTGCAATACTATCAGCCGCATATTCCTTAACAATACCCCCAAAATCTAGCTGCATACCTGCTTGAGGTAAATACACACGATCCTGATTCCATTCGACTTTTTCCCAGCCTATTAATTTTTGGTACTGCTTGAGCTGCTGCTCTGAAGGTAACACGGTTTTATTAAGTGACCATGCTTTACGTAAAATACCAGAAGTCACATCAAACAAGCCCTCACTTTCTTGAAAACACTGCTCAGCATAAGCTAACAAAGCAGCCGTTTCGGGATCAATCTTAGTTGCCTTAGCCGACCCTGAGGCTTGGTTAATCTTGCTAATCAAGCTATCGTCACGGTAACGTGAATAGCGTTGCTCTAATTGCTCTAAACGCTGTTTAACTAACTGCTTTGCCTCCTGAGCTTGCTGCCTACTCACGGCGTAAAACTGAAGATGACAAGGTGATCCCATCGCATGAAAGGCATGATTTACTAAGTGCAACTTTCCCTGCATATATCTATTTAAAATCTGGCATTAATCGAAGCAGTTACCATGTAAAAACTATAATCATCAAAGCTACCTGAGTTATCGCCCCCTATTTGATAACTTGCTTTACGGTCGTTGTAATCAAAAGCTGTCTGTAGCTTCACTTCTTTGACAAAGCCCGACATTAAAAATGATTTAGTTAACTTAATTCCCGCACCGATACTTCCAAATCCTGCCAATCGATAATCACTAGAATGAATCGCACCTAAATTACTGCTGGTAAATGTTGCTTGGTAAAAATCAGCTTTATCTTGCGTGTAGTATCTAAAGCGCGGAACAATTTGCCAACCATCCGCAATCGGCTGAAACCAACTTAATTCAACAGTATGCGCATCAACACCCCAGTCATCAATATACAAACGGTAATCTGCATGTAATGCCGCTTTATTAGCTGCTTTAAAATGATGTACATAACGCGTCAACCAAGCCCACTGAAACTTATTACCCGGTCGAGCATCATTAACCTGCGTCGCAGTATCTTCAATATAAACGCGTTTATAAGGATCAGATAAATAGCCATTATGATAAGCAAATGTCATATTACTTTGTATTAAACTATCCTTATTCAGAATTTGTGTAACACCTAATAAATATTTTTGACTGGTTTTTGTCTCATTAATTTCAGGTCGCCCCGTTGCGGTTATTTCATCAAATGCAACGGACCCAGTAAGGTTCAAAGTAGTTAATTTTTTATTTAATGCCCAACTTACTCCTGCGTTTACATGCCCAGAAAAATAATCATTTTCATCTGAGACACCGCCACCTATACTAAGATCAACATCATCAAATGCATAACTAAGAGAAGCATTCAACGCATCTCGTTCATCAGTAATGGATGCACTGCTTAAAAACTGCTGCACATTCCCTTGTCCATCCTTAACATTTAACACAGGGGAAGCGCCTGACATCGTGTCACGCACTAAATCTAAGGAAGCCGTGAAATTTTTACCAATAGGCGCAACGGCTGTTAGGTTAAAAACATCGACTTCCATACGATCATTGCTTTCTTCATAATGCGCATATTGAAAATCTGTACTAAAAGTCTCATCTACACGACCTGCGTAAGCATCTTCAGCAACAATGCCTGGTAATGCTAGTGCAGCAAGGCTTAATCGATTAATTAATGACATTTCACGCCCTCATACTTAGTTACACCCACAACCACCACCATGCCCGCCATAACCGCCTGAAGCGGATTCTTTACTATAAAAAGTATGCTGGCGAAATGCGGCTTCTTGGCCATCAGCATCTAAAGCCATTTGGGATAATGCTAAATTTCCTCGTTCCCAAGGTTTAACGGGAGTACACGCTGATACTGCCGCTAAAATTAAAACTAAACTTATGATCTTAATTTTATTTTTTTTCATAAGCCCTCCGCTAATAACTCAGTAATTTTTGTCTCAATCTCGACGATATCACTCTTGGCAAAGCCGCTATGAATATGCCGAATCACTCCAGCCTTATCAATAATAAATGACGTTGGCATTGCTTCTATTGCATAGGTATCAGCCCACTCACCTTCGGGGTCACGCAATATATCAAAGCTAGCAGGATAAAGCTTTAAAAAACGCTCCATACCCTCTATCTCTTCATCTATATTAATAGCGACAACGACAAATCCAGCCTTATTATGTTTTTTATAAAGCGCTTCCAATAAAGGAAAGGAGGTTCTACAAGGAGGACACCAAGAGGCCCAAAAGTCCAAATAAATAACCTGCCCTCTATAATCACTCAAACTACTTAATGTTGTGCTTGCAATATTAGGGAGTGAAAACTCAGGCGCTGGCTTGCCTATTTCCAAAGCTAATATAGAAAAACTCATGCTCAACAATAAGCAGGCTGTTGCTAATTTTTTATAAAACTGATTCATCAACTATCCTAGGTAAAATGGGAAGGTAAATAACAACTCAATAAATATCATGTACTGTATTGAATACATTAAATTTTCCAGTCGGTGTTTGTAAATCAACAAAACGTCGTAACTCTTCTAATGTCGTACTATCTAAAACAATCACAGCACCATCGGGTGCCCAGTCCGACACCCATACTTCGGTACCTTCCATATTAAAATCAAAATGTACTGCTCGGCCATTTTTTGCAACCGTAAAGCATCTACCTAAAGTCCCTGTTGCTTTTGCAATAACACAAATATCCTTCTCATACCCAGTGGCACTTAGCGGCATATCAACGAACACCCACGGTGATTTATAATGTGATTTAACAAAAAGTGATCCAGAAGATGGCAGTATAACTTCTCTCACAACAGTCCATGCAACATCAGGTCGGTTGACAGGATCAGCTCCATATATACTAAGCTTCCCCTCTCCTATATGAGAAGTCGCATTCACCCAACCATATACAGGGTCTTCCCAGTTAACACCCCGCCCAGGATGTGGAATTAACCCCGTATCAAACATAGCCTCTAAATCTTGATTAATAAGATCAATCACGACCATTTTGTTACTCGCATTAGCAGCCACAATATAAAAACTACCTGTATGGTCCAAACCACCATCATGTAAAAACTTAGCGGTAGCAATATTTGCAACAATTGGAAAATCTAAGCTCTCAGGGTCAGAATAATCAACAACCGAAACAATCCCCGCCTCTTTTAATGACACCACCCATGTAGGATTGTGTGGCGAAGCAATAATTGACGCGACTCTATTTTCAATTAAGGTTTCACCCTCAATATCATCCATAGGGGCATCAACACGCTGTATTGGCTCAAGCGTCAAACCATCATAAACAATGTATTGTGGCGGCCAATAGCAACCTTCGATTAAATACTTATCTTTATACTTATCTTCATCGCCTTCCGGTTTATATTTGCTACTCTCAACACTGCGCGCATCATGGCATCCTTTTACGTTGGCAACAATCGTAGGTACCTCATACCATAAATCAATTAATGTAACTTTTCCGTCGCGACCAATAACATAAATATAGCGACCACTAGAAGACATACGCAAAATATGTACGGCAAAACCTGTTTCTAAAGTCACTAATTTTTCATTAGTATCGCCATCAAAAATAGCAACGGCACCTGCATCACGTAAAATAACACCGGTATAATTCATCCAATTTCGAGAGTGCTCTGAAGTAGTAGGACGCTCTTCAACCGTCGCTAAAAGCTCCCAACTGGCTTGAATATCAGCCATAGGCAATAGCGGAGCATCTGGAGGCGGAAGTTGTAGATAAGCGGCTAAATTAGTAACTTCCTCAGCAGTTAAATCGCCCACTTGGCCAAAATTCCCCATCCCTGCTGGTGAGCCATAAGTAATCATCGACCTAATACCATCCGTACCGATAGCTTTAGTACGTAACGGTGTAATATTAGGCCCTGTTGCTCCCAAACGAAACAAGCCGTGGCAACCTGCACAGTTATTGAAATAATCCTGCCTACTTGCTTCAAACTGCTCATCATTTAAAGTCACTGGGTCGCTAATAACTAGTGGGCCCCTGTCTATTTGTGCAGCAAGAAAAGCAACTATATTTTGTATCTCAACGGCCGAGTGACCAAGGTCTTGCATTGTATAAGGAAATGTTGCTAGTTTTTCAGCATCATAAGCCCCTGCATCTATCATTTTTTGTGGATTATCAATCCAAGCAGCTAGCCATGCTGTTGAATATTTAGTGGTAACATCCAATAAATCAGGTCCTGGACGTGGTGGCTCAATCGGAGGATTTCCTAAGCTATGGCAGTAAGCACATGAGCCTCTGAATTGCTGTTCTCCTTTAGCTATATCAGTCTCAACAGATAAAGTATCTCCACCAGAAACAGTCGCTAAGTAATCCTTAATTTCATTTAATTCGGTAAGACTTAAATCCTTTAAAAAAGCCATATCAGGTTCGGTTTGAATACCTAAGCGAATAAAGGTTAAGCCTATCCCTTGAATATTTTTATGTGAATACCCCCCTTCACCCGAATCACCATGACACATGGCACATTTTGCATTATAAAGTGCCGCGCCATTTCCAACAGATGCTAGAGAGCTATTTTCTGTACCCGGTTTGCAACCAACAAGAAAAATAATAAAGAAAGTATTATTTTAAACGTTCGATTCTTCATATCTTGCACTCGAATTTAACTAAATCTAAATTCATTTAACAATATCAATAGCTAAATCTCAAGATAAACGCACAGTCAAAACATAAACTTCAGCACTAAAAACAATAAATAACAATGCTATATATCCTATTGTATAGGGCCTAGCCACTAGTCTAACGCATTTAGTATTACTTATTTTTTAAACATATAACTTGCATTAATTCTGCCAACTAGTGCCGATAATCACACAAAAATAAATGTTATTAATTCTAAAGGCTTGTAACCCTTTCTCCTGCCAATCAAAAATTAAATAATACTTATAATTTCAAACTGTTATAGATTATTTATAAAACTTAAAAGGACAGTTCTAATAAGCTATTAAAACTTTCAGCACAAAGAAATTAAAACGCTTTAAAACAACACTAGATCCAAGGTATTCTGATAACATCGATATTTCGGTTTTTTTATACCCACCACCCACCCCAATGCTGTTGACTTAAGAATAATCTCCTTCTCCAAAGGGAGAAGGTTGGGATGAGGGGAGTTATAAAGGCATGATTTTATTCTCCTCACCCAACCCTCTCCAGCAAGAGAGGGCTTAAGTCAACAGCATTGACCACCCAACCCGATTGCTACCAATCAAATCTACAAAGTTACTTCATCAGAATCTAACTTTAAATTACTGTTCATTAATTGCACAAAATCATCTGCCGGAACCGGTTTAGAAAAATAATAGCCTTGAATAAGATCACAGTTATTTTTGCTCAAAAACTCTAGCTGCTCTGCTGTTTCTACACCTTCAGCAATCGTTTTAAGATTCATCGTGTGCCCTAGCTGAATAATTGAGCAAGCTAATTTTGCATCTTCTTCATCCACAGTAATATTATTAATAAACGATTTATCGATTTTTAATTTACTAATAGGAAAGCGCTTAAGATAACTTAATGACGAGTAGCCAGTACCAAAGTCATCTAAGTGAATTCCAAAACCTAAGTCTCTTATCTGCTGCATAAAATCAATAATTTTTGCACTTGGCGTCATTAGCATACTTTCTGTGATTTCTATATCTATGAAACCTTTAGACTGGGTTTCTCTCTGCAGTTCAATAATTAATGCTAATATTTCTTCGCCATCATCAAAACATTGCCTACTCGATATGTTCACAGCAATACGTACATGATGAGATGAGTTCTGATTGATTTGTTCTGCAAACAACCACGCCTCACGAATAATCCAAAGTCCCAAGGGCACAATAAGGCCGGTTTCTTCTGCTAAGGGTATGAATTGATCAGGATAGATAAACCCTTTACTTTTATGTGGCCAGCGAATTAATGCTTCTGCTGCAATAATTTTTTCATTTTTTGCATCATAAATAGGCTGATAAAAAAGACAGAGGCTTTCTTCTTTAATCGCAATACGCAGCTCATTTTCTATTTCCAAGTATAAGGCAATCTTGTCATTCATTTCTTCAGTAAAAAACTGGAAATTATTTTTACCCTTTTCTTTCGCTTTATACATGGCTGTATCAGCATTGTTCAGTAAATTTTCAGCACTGATGCCATCAGTCGGATAAAGCGCGATACCAATACTAGCGGAAATATTTGCGCTGTTATTATTAGAAAGCGGGTAAGCGCGCGCCAAGGTTTCTAATATTTTTTTAACGATGAGTTCAATTTCATGCGTACTATCCGAGCAAGGTAATAATAAAACAAATTCATCATTGCCTAGTCTGGCTACAATATCTGAATTTCTTACACAACCAAGCAAGCGCTGAGCAACTGTTTTTAATAATTTATCACCTTCAGTATGACCAAAACTATTATTAACGGATTTAAATCGATCCAAATTGATAAATAACACTGCTAGCTTATACTCTAAGCGCTCTGCATGATAAATCGACTGTTTTAAGGTTTCAACCAACATTTGTCGATTAGGAAGCTCAGTTAAAAGATCATAATTAGTATGTTTCCAAACGCTTTCTTCATATTGTTTACGTTGCGTAATATCCATGAACATAGAAACAAAGTTTTGTATATTGCCCTGCTCATCTTGTATGACATTAATCACTAACCATTCTAAATATTCTTCACCATTTTTACGCCGGTTCCAAACTTCCCCTTCCCAATGACCTTTACTTAATAAGTGATGCCACATATTTTTATAAAAGTCCTTCCCTTGCCGGCCCGATTTCAATATAGCTGGCGTTTTACCTGTGCACTCATCAAAGCTATAACCTGTAATACGACTGAATGCTGGATTAACTAAAACAATTCTATTATCCGAATCAGAAATTAAAATCGCTTCAGTTGAGGATTGAAAAACGACTTGAGATAAACGCATGCTCGCTTCAGAATCATTACGCTGCAAAATTAAATCGTTAAATGCGATTTCAACATCGGTTATTTCATCATTACCTGTCACATTTAATAAATGATCATAGCTGTCATTAACACGCATTGAATTCAGTTCGCGTGCAATTTTTATGATTTCTCCTGCCAGGCGCTGTAATAAAAAATAAGCAAGAAAAAAAGTAATTATCAGTGTAGATCCCGTTAGTACCACATAAAGCGTAAGTAATTGTATCGACTCTTTTTTAACTTGCTCTACACGTTTAGCTATGTCTTGACTGACATGTTCACTCACTTGTCTTATATACTCTAGACGGCTACTTGACTTAACCCACCAATCCATAACATTATTTATTGATATATCAACTCTAAGCTGATTAAATGCCTTTTCAGCAGGAACATCATTGATTTTAACTGATTTATCAATAGCCTGAATTGATGCCCCAGACTCCTTCATTATTTGAACCTTCTCCAAATAATCAGAATATCGTACGAATGTTTGTTTTATAGTCAATAAAGCGTTTTTATCACTTTCACTTGACCCTTCTAATTGTTGATATTGCTGCAATAAAGCCAACATCTTTTGATAATGTTTATTAAACCGTTGCCTATAAAAGTCATCACCTCTCAGCATGTAATTTTTGAAATCATGAATTAAACCTGTATAACCTATTGCCTGCTGGATTTGACTCAGTAAATCCAATTTAATACCCTGATCCATGACAACATGCCGCATTTCAATCACTTGTTTATTTTCTGGTAGTTGCAATTGTTTTTCTAAAAATTCAATATGCTCTTTAGCAGCAATAACTCTAAAATCTCTTAAGCTCGTTTCTTGGTTACGTATATAAGCATTTACATTCTGAAATAGTTGCGGCGTAACTCGGTTACTAGAAAATACACCATTTAAAGTCCCACGCTCTTGCCCTATATATTCTTGTAACCACAGTAAAGAAGCATAAGCATTCCCCAGCCGACTTAAGTTATTATCTTTACTAACCACTTGCATATATTGAATAAGCGTAATAATAGTGGCATTTAATTTAGAATAATACGCGAAAAAATTAGCGGCCTGACCACTATCAATGGCGCTACGAACCTGAGCCAATACCTGCAGTTGCTGAGTGACTGGAGAAAATACTCTAATAAGTTCAATAGATTGCCCCTCTTGCTCAATCAAACTTAATCCATCTACAAACTGCTGCTTTTTTTCATCTGTCAATAAGCGTTGCTGCGCTACTTCAGAGATAAACGACTGTTGTTTACTGCCTAAATATCCAGCACTAAGCCCTCTTTCTTTTTGTAATTCATGAACCAGCGCATCCAGACTTAAACTAACCGCTATAAATCGCTCAGCCGTTTCTATATCCTTAAATTGCGTTACTTTTTGCTCGATGCCAATCACAGCAAAAAACATAATAGCCGCCAAAGGTACTATCAAAAACAAAATGAATTTGCTTTTTATTTTAAGATGATTAAATGGGTCGAATGATTTCATGTTCATAGGCATATTTGCTCTAAAAGCACTATTTGGAAATAACTACTCGGTTTCTACCTTGCTCTTTAGCTCGGTAAACAGCTAAATCTGCTCTTTTCAGTAAGCCCTTAAAACCCTCATCGCCTGAATTTGATAGCTGGGAAACCCCTATACTAATAGTAATCACTCTTCCTGAGGGTTTAAGTGCTTCGATTTTCTGACATAAACTTTCCGCTCTTTTTTGTGCTGAAAGTAAATCACATTCGTCTAATAATATAACAAACTCTTCGCCACCAAACCTTGCAAGAATATCTTCCCCACGGTAACTTTCTTTAATTGAAGTTGCTACCGCTTGTAAAACAAAGTCACCTTCAGGATGTCCATATTTATCGTTAATCGATTTAAAATGATCAATATCAATCATCATGACACTTAGGTTTCTAGCGTGCCTTTGTGCTTGTAATACACGCGCATTCGCCATTTCGATTAAATAATGCCGATTATATAATCCCGTTAATTGGTCATGCATTGCCAATTTATTTAAGGCATCTCGTTGCTGCTTAATGGTAATATGTGTTTTAACCCGAACAGCTACAATCCCTGGCTTTATGGGTTTAGTAATATAGTCAACCGCACCCAGCAATAAACCTTTTTCTTCATCTTCAGCAGAATCTTTCGCGGTGATAAAAATAACTGGAATAGTCGCGGTGTTTTTATTACTTTTTAGATGTTCTAGAGTTTCAAAGCCATCCATAACAGGCATTTCTATATCTAAAAGAATCAAGTCCGGTTTGGTTTCAAAGTCCGCTAACTTCAAACACAACTCACCTGACGTTGCGACTTTGATTTGATACTGCTCTTTTAAGCAGTTGGCTAGTATCTGAATATTGGTCGGCACATCATCAACAATCAGTATGCAAGGCTTATTATCCATTGAGGATTCCTTCTATTTCACAGTTCATTTTTACCGCCAATTTAGCTAAGCCAAGTAATACCTTGCCATTATTAATCTGTTGAATTTGCAACTGCTCAACAAGGATGGTTGTATTTGGCATTGTACTTACTTTATGGCGCTGTGATAACTCCCCCCCTTCATCTATATATATTTTTCCAATAATTTGCGAATAAATCGACTCAAATAATGACTTAAATCTTACTGATTAAATAACTCCAGCGGCTGATTACCCTTTGCATTCATCAAGTAGACTTATCTAACTAGGTCACCGATGCTCGTTGTATTAACAATTTCATCAAAAATTTCAATACTTTTATCTTTATAATTATCAGGTAATTGCAAGCTTTCGGGATTATTTTCAATAATTTTTATAAACGCACCAACCAACTCAGGATCTCGCCACCCTTTTGCGACTTCTTCCCGGTATATCTCTATAATCGTTTGATCTGATAGCGCCTTCTTATAAGGTCTTTCATTCGCTAGGGCATCATAAATATCAACTAACTGAAAAACTCGGGCTAATAATGGAATTTCCTCGCCTTTGAGGCCATTAGGGTAGCCACCGCCATCCCAGCGCTCGTGATGACACTGAATTATAGGTAATACGGCTTGCATAGTAAAAAGCCCACTACACAGCTTTGCACCAATAATGACATGTTGCTTCATTATTTGCCATTCATCTGCAGTCAATTTAGCCGGCTTAAGTAAAATGCTATCGGGTATGCCTAATTTACCAATATCATGTAGTACACCACCGCGCTCTAATGCAACCAATGACGCATTATCTAAGCCTAATACTTTACCAAATGCCACACAAGCATGCGCTAAGCGTGAACAATGGTCTCCTGTAATTTCATCTTTCGCTTCAACTAACCGAGCCAAGGTGAATAATAAGGACTGCGCACTATCTAAATTATCGGTATTACGCTTATATCGAATCGCAGAATTAACCCGTGAAATAAGTTCGATAGGATAAAATGGCTTTTTAATAAAATCAGTGGCCCCCGCATCCATGCACATAGGCAAAGTAGTAAAGGCATCACTTCCGGTTACAACAATAATAGGCAGTAAGAGCATAGCCTCTTGCTGGCGTACCCATCGACATAACTCATCTCCTTTGCCATCAGGTAGGTTGTAATCTAAAATTACCACATCAAATTGCTTTTTGTTTAGCATCTCAACCGCGCCTTGGAAACTCTCAACAGCACTGACTTGATATTCAGCTGAGTTTAAAATTTCCAATTCAAGCGCAGATTGACTTTTATCGTCTTCAACAATCAGTACTTTCGCCTGCTGTAGCAACACAGAGCCTGTCATTTTCTTTCCCCTAATGCGTGTGTTTTTTTGTTTAATACATCGAATACTGCCTCTAACAAATCATTCAAGCGGTAAGGCTTATAAAAAAAGCGCTCGATACCTAATTCCTTGGCACGACCTGGATCTACTTCTTCACTGTATCCTGTACATAAAATTGCGGGCAATTCAGGCTTAATTTGATGACAACGTTTAATTAACACATCCCCAGTAATGATTGGCATGGTTTGATCGCTAATTAATAAATCAAACTGTGCAGGGTTTGCTTCAAACACAGCTAAAGCATCAACACTACTAACGCTAGCCGTTACCTTATAGTTAACCGACTCTAAAGCATCTTTAAGTAACTCAACAATCCCTTCTTCATCATCAACCACTAAAATAGATTCGCCTTGACCTTGGTATAAATCTACAAGCTGCGCTGATAAGTCTGGCTGTAACCCTTGTTTTTCAAGTTGTGGAGAAAAATATAGCTTAAAGACACTACCTTTATCTTCAATTGAATCCACATCAATGTGCCCTTGGTTTTGGTGCACAGCGCCATGAACGATCGATAACCCCATTCCCGAGCCTTTTCCCACGGCTTTTGTGGTATAAAAAAGGTCAAAAACCTTTTCTAGGTTTTCTTTACTAATACCTTCACCGGTATCTTCAATAGAAAGCACAATATACTGCCCTTCTATAGGCTGCTTACAAGTTGTACACACGGCGTTTATAACCGTCATTAATTTCAACTTAATAATGAGTTTACCTTTCCCTTGCATTGCATCTTTAGCGTTGACACAAAGATTCATCATTAATTGATGTAATTGTGTTGGATCCATTAATATGTTCGGTAAATCAGTATCGACATCGACAAAAATTTCAATACTTGATGGCAGCGTTGATTTTAATAATTTAATGGTTTCTGTAATCAGCGGTTCAACTTGAATACAGGAAATAGCGGTCGGTGTATTACGACAAAAAGATAGCATTTGTGTGGTTAACAATCGCCCACGCTCGCTTGCTTTTGAAATTTGCTGCAAGTACTCAGGCATCTTGCTATTTTCAGGGAAATCGCCACGCATACTAGCTAAGTTGGTATAACCTAAAATACTCGCTAAAATATTATTAAAATCATGTGCAATTCCCCCCGTTAATAAACCTATCGCTTCCATCTTATAGGTTTGGCGCATTTGTTCTTCTAATTTTATACGCTGTATTTCATGCTCTTTTCTTGCGCTGACATCCATTCGAGAGCCAATAATTTCAACCAGCTCACCTTGCCTATCAAGTAATACTGTTAAATTTTCATGTACCCATACCGGATATCCATCTCTATGCATCACTCGATATTCAAGCTCAATATGTCCCTGCTTAATTAAACCTTTGACAAGCGTTAGCACCTCATTTTTATCATCTTCAAAAATCAAGTCAGACCAAAAACTCTCTTTATCGACCCAGTTATTAGCCTCATAACCACAAATGGCTTCCGCACTATCACTCATCATCGTAACTTTCATTGGCGCAAATTCATTACCGCTCATTTGTAGCGTATAAATTGCGGCAGTACTGGTATTGATGATTTGGCTCAACCTTTTTTCAGACAAACCCAAACGAGAAACACTGGCGCGTAGGTTTTTAGATAACTGATTGGTTTTTCGATAGCGTTTAACACGTGCTAATACGGCATTCACCAAATGCCTAGGGTCGATAGGTTTAGATAAGAAATCATCACCGCCCATATCTAAAGCCGCTAATTGTTTATCAAAATTAGTTTCTGCAGACAAAAATAAGATAGGCACATCAACATATTCAGGAAATTGTCGCGTAATCATAGCCAACTCTAGCCCCGAACAATCAGGCATATAAACATCCATCAATATCAGTTCTGGTTGGTAGGATTTTAGCTCATCTAAAACGGTCATCGGGTTGCTGACAATACGTGTATCCAATCCAGCATGCTCTAAGGTTAAAGCAAAACGGCGCGCTAAGACAGTATCATCATCAACGACCAGAACACGGTAAGGCTCATCTTTAACTTTTTCAGTTAAATCATTTAATAAGCTAATTAAATGATTGCTATTAACCGGTTTACTTAAATAATGGCTTGCACCCGCACGTACAGCAGATAAATGCGCGGCCATATCATCACGCACTGAAATAAATATCACAGGAACAGGAATTAACTGACTACGCTTTATATCCGTAATAATATCTATGCCTACTAACTCGCCCTCAGAAAAGTCGATATCCATAATAATGGCGACAGGCGCGTTATCTACAACTTTTTGTTTGATAAAATCTAAGCTTAAAAATATCTCTGAAGCATAATTATATTGCTCTAACTTTTCAGCTAATGTTTTTGCAATCACCGCATCATCATCAACAATAAAAACCACTTCTTTTTTTGCAGCATCAACCTTACGCTGCGCTGGCGTAACTAAATCATGTCGAATCGCATAGCCTTTGGGCTCTAAAGCTGCTTTACGTAATTTTATTAATAATTTACTGATATGAGACTGCTGCTCTACATTAGGCAGCACGTTATCTTGCATCAAAGGCTTGAGTAATATTTCTATCACCTCAGCCATTTCACTTAAAAAAACATAACCAAAGGTTGCGCCTGAGCCATTAAGACTATGTACTGCCTGATAAAGTAATTTTACATCGGCGGCCTCTAGCTCATGCTTAACAAGACCCCACCATAAGCTTTCAATATGCTGAATTTTTTCAGACAAACTGTCAACATACTCTTGATTAAGTTGGTTCGAGCGCTGCTCTAGTAACTGTTCTTTGCTCTTATTCATGATATTTATTCCAAAAGTCCATAACCGAACTCACTAAACTTCTCGGGTTAAACGGTTTTGGCATAAGCCCAATAACGCCTAATTGATAATAAGCACCAACTTCATGAGCTTATACTTTTTCTGTCATAAAAATAACAGGGGGTATCCACTGTCTTGGCGTTACTTTTTATTTGTTTCAATGTCTCAGTGCCGTCCATCTCCCCCTCAATGCTGTTGACTTAAGTCCCTCTCCTGCTGGAGAGGGTTGGGTGAGGAGAATAAAATCATGCCTTTATAATTTCCCCTCATCCCAACCTTCTCCCTTTGGAGAAGGAGCTTATTCTTAAGTCAACAGCATTGCCCCCCCTACATCATCACAACTAATAAACTTAAATCGACTGCTGAATATTGCAAATACTCCAGAGTCATAGCAGCACTACTACAGAATTTAGCTTCTATACTCGCTATTATTTTTAAAGTAATTTGTACTACCTTGCCAAGACATATCTCTGAAAAACGATACAAAACCTAGCAGTATGAAAACGAAAAAAGAATGTCAATAAATTCTAGCACTTAAATTAAGTTGTTTTTATGCTGACTAATAGTTGCACTTCTGCCCTATCTATAAAACATTAAGATATAGTGACTGAAGCAAACATATCGTTTATATCGATTTAGTCGCGTATCTTAACCTTAGCTTGTTTTTTTCTCAATTTTTTCTTCTAGCCTGTAGAAGAACAGACCGCGCAAAGCTTACTTTATATCGATACCAATCGCATCAAATAATGCTTTTATCGTGATAGGCTTAGCTAAACAGCGTTCAGCACCTGCCTGCACAATCTCTTCATTCCGCTCTTGCGTGTAATACCCTGTCATTGCAATCACTCTTATATCTTTTGTAGCCAGCTCTGCTTTGAGTTGTTTGCAAACTGAAAAACCATCTAATCCCGGCAAACTTAAATCTAATAAAATAACATGCGGCTTAAATTGTTGTACCGCCCCCCCTGCATCATATCCATTATTGACCAGCTTTATTTCAAGCTCTCCATCAGTACTACCCAATAACTCTACTAGAAAAGCACCAAACTGCTCATCATCATCAACAATAAGAATACGAGTAATCCCTTCTTCTATTGCATGAACTTTCAAACCTCTTTGTTGTGCAAAGCGCGCCACTTCTGTAAGCGTAAATCGGCGATGCCCTCCGGCAGTAATTTCTGCATGTATCCATTCATCTCGCGCCCATTTACGTATCGTAATAGGAGAGACCAATAACATGGCCGCAACATCTTTTGGGGTTAACGTCGCTTTTTCATCTGTCTTTTTATTAATCATTTATCGCTTATTCATCAGTAATTCCTGAATCTTCAATATAACTTCATGCTGTTTATACGGTTTATGTAGTACATTATCAGCAAAAGGAAATAAGCCTTTTTTAGTTATCCCCTTTTGAGCAAAGCCTGATGTTAATAAAATTTTAAGTCCATTATTTAAGGAATGCGCTTGCTCAGCTACTTCATAGCCATTCAACCCACCCGGCATAACCACATCACTAAATAATAGATCTATTTCTGGGTGTTTCTGTAGCTGCTCTATTGCCTGTATACCGTTATAAGCGGTAAGGACTTGATAACCACTCTCTTCTAATGAGTATTTGATTAAATCAATTAAGTCTTGTTCATCATCCACAACTAATATCGTTTCACTCCCTCTCTCTGGTGCTTGAGTATCATTAGTTAACTGTTCAATGTTTATATCCTTTTTTTGCGAACGCGGCAAACCAATCCTAAATGTCGTCCCCACACCGAGTTCCGAGTAGACTTTAATAAAACCATTAGAACGCTGGCAGAAACCAAAAACCATCGATAAACCTAGTCCTGTTCCAGCCCCAACAGCCTTAGTCGTAAAAAATGGCTCAAAAATATGTTCTAATTTATCAGGATTAATTCCCGTCCCATCATCCGTTAAAATAATCTGTACATATTCACCGGGGGCTATATCGGGGTTTAAGCGAAGAAATTCTCTATTAAGTAAGGAATTTTCGGTTTTGACAATTAAATGCCCTCTCCCTTGCATTGCATCGCGTGCATTAATTACTAAATTCAATAAGGCATCTTCAAAATCACCTCGCTCGATTTCAGTCATCCACAAGTCATTTGCCAATAAATAGGAAATTTCAATATCGGGTGTTAATGAACGCGAAATAATCGTATCCATTTCAGTAATAAGGGTATTAATATCGATAATACTCAGCTGCTCTGCTTTATTACGCGTAAAACTTAATAATTGCTTAGTTAATGCAGCAGCACGTTCAGATGATTTAATGATAATGCCCAGTCGCTTAAGCGCTTTGTCATCATTCGCTATCGATTTTTTCATTAACTCAGTATTACCTAAAATAATATTTAAAATATTATTAAAGTCATGTGCTATACCGCCTGTTAATTGTCCAACTGCTTCCATTTTTTGCGATCGGCGCAAGGCATCTTCCGTTTGTCGTTTCTCGGTAATATCTTCAATCATACATAAATGATACGGGGCACTTTTACTAACCCCCGTCAATGAAGTCAGCATCATATTAACCCAAACAGAAACGCCATCAGGGTGTTGATAAGATTTTACCGTACTAAATCCAGGAATTTCTCCCGCATTTAATCGCAGCATATTTTCTAGCTCTTCTTCTAGTTCACTAAAATTGGTATGTGAAATCCATTCACCCTGTTGCAGTTGCTGACTATTTTTCCCTGTTATTTGCCTAAAGCATGCATTCTCTTTATCAATACACCCCGTCGCTGTATCAACCAAAGCCACACCCAAAGGTGATTCTTCAAATATAGCTCTAAATAAGCCCTCACTTAGCTCCAAGGCGTCTTTTGCTTGCTTTTGATCACTAATATCGGTCACTGTACCAACCATACGCGCCGGCTTATTATCATCAGTCCATGAAACCACCATTCCACGACACACAACCCATTTATAATGACCATTCTTACACAACATCCTGCATTCATTTTCATAAAATTCGGTTATTTTTTGAAAATGCTGCTCTAACTTTAAATGGGTTTGTTCTTTGTCGTCCGCATGAAGTCGTTGCTGCCATTCATTCACATTCGCTTTGATCTCATTTTCATCATAACCTAACATTTGTTTCCAAATCTTAGAAAGGAAAATATCCCCCGTTAATACATTCCAATCCCATACACCTTGCCTATTACCTTTTAATGCAAATTGCCAGCGCTCTTCACTGAATGCTAATTCTTTTGTACGACTACGTATTAACTCTTCTGTGCGTAATGTTCTACCACTTAACATCAATAAGCCTATTGCTGTTAGCCCCGTAACAAGGAATCCACCTAAAAATAACCACCAAACAGCATTTGACATTTGCTTTTGATAAAACTCAGCAGAAGGCTGGTAACTAACTTGCCAGGTTCTATTGGCAACCTTTACCTGCTTACTTCTATACAAGGAAAGTAAATTTAAAACCGGCGAATTAATATCGACATAGTTATTATAGAGTTCAGTATTTTTATCTGAAATTTTTACTAATAATTGAAAATTAGAAAATGCTTGTAATATTTGTTTAACCTGTTTATCCACCCTAAACACACTGCCTGTAAATCCTTTTAATTGGGCTATAGCATTCGCAGCATTAGGCTGATAATAAACAGGGGAGTATAAAGCAAATGCTTTTTTTTCAATTGTATTTGGTATTAGCTGTAATGGCTGAGTCATCACCATTTGTTTAGAAGCTATTGAAGTCAATAATGCTTGCCTAGCAACAGGGTTAACACTTAAGTCATGCCCTAGCATATCCTTATGCTCATCCTGCGGTTGTATATACCGAATAACAAACTGCCCTTCACTATAATCAATAGGCGCAGCGGACATTTGTTGATCGGCCGGCACATACTCAACCCACTCTAATGCTTGAGTTGAAAATTTGTGTTTAAAAAATGAATCCGTAAAGGTTTTAAACTCTTCATTGCTAATGTTTTCAGAACTATCAAAAAAAGCCTTTAGAATTTGATTTGTCTCTAAATGCTGAGTTAATTCGTTCGATAATAAAGCGTGAAACTCGTTCACTTGATTATCAAAAATGAACGCTAAGCGACCTATTTCTTGTTTTTTATTGTATTCAAATAAAGCGGCTACTACGACAAGCATAACAATTAGCGGGTAAGCAACCATTTTCCGCCGCATTCTCCAAGTATCATTCGGTTTTGCAATAAAAGCTAAAGCAATCGGTGTAATGATCATAGCTCCAATACAATCTCCTAGCCACCAAGTTATCCAAGTATTAGCAATATCACCTAAGCTAATAAATCCTTGAAAAAACAGAGTCGCACTACCAACAGAAGCAGAGACCACAAAGCTCAGAGGCACAACTAAAGCGAAGAAAACAATAATTTTTGAATCTTCAACTAAAGCATCGTCTTTCCCAATAAATCGATTAATTAAATAGGCCGCAAAAACCACTTGTAAGCAAACACCCAAACTGGTTATTAATGCCATAGTAATGGATGTTTGCAGCGACTCAACTAAAGAAAAATCAAAAAAAGAATAGAACTTTAATAGAAAATTACTAATAAAAACGCTGGGATAAATAGACCTTCCATAAACAATGACGGCAGCAAGTGATAAACCTGCTGGCGGCCAAAAAGGACTCGCGGTACTTGGGGCCACACTCAGCGAAAGTCCTACATAACCCAGTAACAAGACAGCACAGGCAACGAGAACATTGTAAATAACATAGTTAGATACGCGAGAAGTGTCGGATTTCATATTAATTCCATTTAAAAGAATTTTTCTGCATAAATAGTTCAAAAAAATAAAAGGACGTTAAAAATCCTGTGTCATGCTTGCTTCGATTCACCTACTGATGCGGCTAAAAGCAAATGTCTAATTATTTATGAGGCAGGTATATTCGATGCCAGGGCATCTAGAAGGCATTCCCATGCGGAGCATGGGAATGCTATGTTTCTATTTATTGATTAAAACTGTCGCCTGTACTGCGATACCTTCTTTACGACCTTCAAAACCTAGTTTTTCAGTGGTGGTCGCTTTGACATTAATACAATCTAAATCGACTTCTAAATCTGCGGCGATATTAGTACACATCGCAACGATATGGGGTGCCATTTTAGGTGCTTGCGCAATAATGGTAATATCTGCATTACCTAGTGTGTAGCCTTTTTCTTTTACAATATTGTAAACAAAACGTAACAATACGCGGCTGTCTGCCCCTTTAAATTCAGGGTCTGTATCGGGGAAGTGTTTGCCGATATCACCTAAAGCTGCCGCGCCTAATAAAGCATCTGCTAGGGCATGCAAAACCACATCGCCATCGGAATGTGCTTCTAAACCTTGTGGGTAGTCAATTTTCACGCCACCTAAAATGACATCACCTTCATCGACAAATCGATGTACATCGTAGCCTTGTCCTACTCGTATCATTGTTGTTGCTCCAAATAAAATTGTGCTAATGCTAAATCTTCGGGACGGGTAATTTTTAGATTATCCGATCGCCCTGCTATCATTTTTGGTTGTTTGCCTTGTAATTCTAAGGCACTGGCATCATCAGTAACGACCCAGCCTTTTTCTGCGGCTTCTATTAAGGCTTGTTTTAATTCAGCATAACGAAACATTTGTGGTGTGAGTGCACGCCAAATGGTGCTTCTATCAACTGTATCCACAATCGCCAAATCATTATTCACCGATTTCAAAGTGTCATGCGAAGCAAGGCCTAAAATTCCACCCACGGCATGATGTTTAAGTTCATTAATTAAGTTTTCTACATCAGCCTGTGTGATGCAAGGTCTTGCGGCATCATGCACTAATACCCAGTCATTATCATCCGCTAGCGTTGCAATTGATTCCAAAGCTGATAAAACGGAATCTGCACGCTCTTTTCCACCCGGTGCAGTATAAATTCGTGGATTTTTAGAAATCTCTAATTCAGGCCAGTAAGGGTCTTCTTTTGAAATAGCTACCACAACACCCGCAAGTTGCTGTACTTGTAATAAGCGCATTAATGTTTGCTCTATTACGGTGGCGTTATTTAATTTCAGATATTGCTTAGGACGATCCGCTTGCATACGTTTTCCAACGCCTGCAGCTGGAACGATACCCCAGTATTTTTGTGTTTCTGTCATAGTTTATTGCTTACTTTGATTTATTCGATGACTTGGATAAACGTTTCGTTTTTTTTAATCATACCCAGGTCATATCGCGCAATTTCTTCTATTGCTTCGCCGTTTTTACGCAATTCTTTTACTTCTGCTGCGAGCGCATCATTTCTTTTTTGCTTAACAGAAATCTGCTTATTTAAAGTATCCAGTTGATATTGATAAAGATGTGTTTTAGAAATACTACCATCCCCCATCCACAATCGATATTGCAGAAGTATGATCAGGCTGACTAATAAAACGACGATAGCTTTAATAAGAAGGGTTCCAGAGGCTTAGCATAATAATGGGTTTCGCAAAAAACGCTCTACCCATCCTACTCAAAATATTTAACATAAAGTACCCGCATAATTTTATGCTAATACTTTATGCGACTAATAATAGCTAATTAGTTTTTAAGCTAATTTTTTGAATGCACTACGACCAGCATAAGTAGCCTCTGCACCGAGCTCTTCTTCAATTTTCATTAGGCGATTATATTTTGCAATACGGTCAGAACGGCTTAATGAGCCTGTTTTAATTTGCCCTGTTCCTGTTGCAACACATAAATCAGCAATCGTCGTATCTTCTGTTTCACCTGAACGATGCGATACAACAGCCGTATAACCAGCAGCATGTGCAGTATCAATTGCATCTAAAGTTTCAGTTAAGGTACCGATTTGATTTACTTTGATTAGAATTGAGTTAGCCACACCTTTAGCTATGCCGTCTCTCAATGTTGCAGGATCAGTAACAAATAAATCATCACCCACTAATTGAATTTTATCACCCACTTTATCAGTTAGCCCTTTCCAGCCTTCCCAATCATTTTCGTATAAACCATCTTCAATAGAGATAATAGGAAAACGCTCTACCCAATCAGCAAAGAAATCAGTCATTTGAGTCGCATTTAAAGTTTTACCTTCTGAGCTTAACTCATAGTTGCCATCTTTATAAAATTCAGAAGCAGCAGCATCTAAACCTAAATAAATATCTTCGCCTGCTTTATAACCCGCTTTATCAATCGCTTCTAAAATAACTTCAATCGCTTCTTCATTAGAAGATAAATTCGGAGCAAAGCCACCTTCATCACCGACTGTCGTAGCCAATCCACGAGACTTTAATACTTTAGCTAAGTTGTGAAAAACTTCTGCACCGTAACGAATTGCCTCTTTAAAAGAGGGCGCACCGACTGGCAAAATCATGAATTCTTGTAAATCAACGCTGTTATCTGCATGTGAGCCACCGTTGATGATATTCATCATTGGTACAGGCATTACAAATTTTCCGCTCTTATTTAGGTGACGGTATAAAGGTACGCCAGCGTCTAATGCTGCTGCACGTGCGGCTGCCATAGAAACACCTAAAATAGCATTAGCACCAATACGACCTTTATTCTCCGTACCATCAAGTTGCATCATTTTTGTATCTAATGCTGTTTGATCGTTTACATCCATACCTATCACTGCAGTACGAATTTCTGTATTAACAAAGGCAACGGCTTTTAAAACACCTTTACCTAAATAACGTGCAGCATCGCCATCACGCAATTCAATCGCTTCGCGTTCGCCTGTTGATGCGCCTGATGGCACCATTGCTGAACCTACCACGCCTGAATCTAAAATCACATCCGCTTCGATGGTTGGGTTGCCTCGTGAATCTAAAATCTCTCTTGCTTTGATATCAACTATTTTAGTCATTACTTTTCCCTTTATTTTTATATTTATAAGGTGTTTTCTATTAATGCAGTTGATTTAACGGCTTGATCAATTTGCATTAATGTTTCTAATAATTCTTGCATACGGTCTAGCGGCCATGAATTAGGTCCATCGCTTAAAGCATGTGCTGGATCTGGGTGAGTTTCCATAAATAAACCAGAAATCCCCGCTGCTACTGCTGCTCTTGCTAATACAGGAACATGCTCACGCTGACCACCTGATGATGTGCCTTGTCCGCCGGGCAATTGCACCGAGTGCGTTGCATCATACACAACAGGGCATTCAGTATTACGCATTTCCGCTAAAGAGCGCATATCTGATACTAAATTATTGTAACCAAACGATGCACCACGCTCACAAACCATAATCTGTTTGTTACCTGTCGCTTTCGCTTTATTAACCACATGTACCATATCCCAAGGCGCAGAAAACTGACCTTTTTTGATATTGACTGGGATACCTTGTGAAGCAACCGCTTGAATAAAGTTAGTTTGTCTGCATAAAAAAGCAGGTGTTTGCATCACATCAACCACGGCAGCCACTTCAGCCAGAGGCGTGTCTTCATGTACATCAGTTAATACCGGTACACCAATTTGTTGTTTTACTTTTTCGAGTATGCGTAAACCTTCTTCAATACCTGGGCCACGATAACTTTCATGTGATGAGCGATTCGCTTTATCAAATGATGATTTGTAAATGAACGGCATGCCTAATTTATCAGTCAATTCCTTTAAATAACCCGCGGTATCTATCGCCATTTGCTCGCTTTCAATCACGCAGGTGCCGGCAATTAAAAAGATCGGTTTATCTAGGCTTGTTTCAAATCCACATAATTCCATTATTTTGTTCCTTTTTTATGTTTAATCGCCGCTGTAATAAACCCGGTAAATAACGGGTGGCCTTTACGTGGTGTCGAGGTAAATTCGGGGTGAAATTGACAAGCAACAAACCAAGGATGATCGACTACTTCAACTACCTCGACTAAGCGTCCATCCATAGATTTACCTGAAAAACTTAATCCTGCTGTTTTTAAGGCTTCCATATAATTGTTATTAAATTCATAACGATGACGATGACGCTCAGTAATAACTTCTTTTCCGTAAGTAGAAAATGCTAAGGAATCAGATGTTAAACGACATTTTTGCGCACCTAAACGCATCGTTCCGCCTAAATCTGAATCTTCATCACGCGTTTCTAACTCACCTGCTTCATCTTTCCACTCAGTAATTAATCCAATCACGGGGTGCGGACTATTCGGTAAAAACTCTGTACTGTGCGCGCCTTCTAAGCCGGCTACATTTCTAGCAAACTCAATCACAGCTGATTGCATACCCAAACAAATGCCAAGGTAAGGAATTTTATTCTCACGTGCAAAACGTACTGTTGCGATTTTCCCTTCAACTCCGCGCTCACCAAAGCCACCCGGAACTAAAATAGCATCCATGTCTTTAAGCACTGCCGGCCCATCAGTTTCAACTGCTTCAGCATCGATATACTCAATTTTTACTTTATGTCTGGTGCTAATACCTGCATGCACTAGCGCTTCAATTAATGATTTATAAGCATCTTTATGATCAACATATTTACCGACTAAAGCAATGGTCACAGTATCTTTAGGATGAGTCACGGCATCAACAACAGCGCTCCACTCTGACAAGTCAGCAGCAGGCACATCTAAACGTAATTGATTGACAACTAAATCATCTAAGCCTTGCTCTTGTAGCAATAAAGGAATTCGGTAAATCGTATCTGCATCGAGTGCGGAAATCACTGCTTTTTCATTAACATTGGTAAACAATGCAATTTTTTTGCGCTCACTGATCGGAATAGGCATTTCAGAGCGGCAAATTAAAATATCCGGTTGAATACCAATGGTACGTAAATCTTTAACCGAGTGCTGTGTTGGTTTAGTCTTAATTTCACCGGCTGTTTTAAGATAAGGCACTAGGGTTAAATGTATATATAAAACTCTATCGCGCCCCAGCTCTACCCCAATTTGACGAATCGTTTCTAAGAAAGGTAAGGATTCGATATCACCTACCGTTCCACCGACTTCAACAATAGCAACATCCATACCTTCAGCACTGGCATAAACGCGTTGTTTCATTTCATCGGTAATATGCGGAATAACCTGTACGGTCGCGCCTAAATAATCACCTTTACGCTCTTTACGTAAAACACTTTCGTAAATTTGCCCTGTGGTGAAATTATTCTTTTTAGTCATATGAGTACTTATAAAGCGCTCGTAATGGCCTAAATCTAAATCCGTTTCTGCACCATCATCCGTGACATAAACCTCACCATGCTGAAAAGGGCTCATTGTGCCAGGGTCAACATTGATATAAGGATCTAATTTAGTCATGGTTACTTTTAAACCACGCGCTTCTAGAATAGCCGCCAAAGAAGCCGCCGCAATCCCTTTACCAAGAGAAGAAACTACACCACCAGTAATAAAGATAAATTTTGTCATTAACTAGGATAAAAATAGGAGGAGAAAATAAGTAATTTCTTCTCAACACACGCTCAATCTATCTCAATTAGACTGTATAGCGATTGTTTGTGTTAATCAGAAGCATAATTAGAGTATTTTAATCGAATTTGAAGTTTTCGTCATGAGCTTTCTTGCCAAACTATGTTGTAGCACGATTCATTTTCATGCGCATAAAATTTACTACTGATCCATAGGTCAGCAATTGCCGCTATTTGGCCGTCAATATAAATCAACGGTAAGCGCTCTCGTTGCCAAGGAGGAATATTGGCTTCTTGGTATAATTTTTTTAAAGAATGGCGACCTGAGCGCCCAGGCAAGCCTATCTTCTCGCCCCCGCTACGGTACTTGATGCAAACTTGCGCATCGTTTAAATAACGCATTGCGATGCCATTTTCTGAACTCATAACACTTAACTGCGTATTATCACTTAGCACTAATGCTTGCTCAATATTCAGCCATTTCAGTTCAGTCAAACAATCAGTTTTCTCGCACTCTAAAACACGATAAAGTCGGTTTTGATAACGCCTAATTGTACAGCCTTCAAATTGCACAACAGGATTGGCATCACTTCTTGCTAAGCAAATATCACCTAAAATGCTGTCCAATACTTTCATGGATGGCATTCTTAAATTCAAATGGTTCATCCATTCACGTACCAGCCATTGCTGCTGTAGGCTATCGTTTAATAATAACGCCGAAATATCTAAACTCTGACTATTCTTATCATAAAGCGCCAACATGTCTAATTTCGCTTTTGTAGATAATAGCTGTTGAGCGTCTGCACAATGCTTTGCTGAACGTAACACAGATTGATGCACACCCTGCCAGCGCTGTTCAACTAAGGGTAAGATTTGGTGTCTTAAATAATTACGGTCATAAACCGTATCATGGTTGCTGGGGTCTTCCACCCACTTGAGTTGATGTGTGTTTGCGTAATTTAAAATTTCAGCTTGGCTAGTCTCTAATAAAGGCCGCAATAACCGCCCAGCACCTATTTGAGTCTCCACTGGCATGCCTGATAAACCTTTTAAGCCTGCGCCACGGAATAACTGCAATAATACGGTTTCCAGCTGATCTTGCTCGTGCTGAGCAAAGAATAAAACATTTTCTTTAGTTATTAAATTAGCAAAGGCTTGATAACGTGCATTTCTGGCCGCTTCTTCTGGGCTTTCACCTTTATTTGCTTGCGCATCAACCGGTAAAGCTAAAAACTGCACACCTAAATCAGCAGAGATATGTTGACAATGCAGCTGCCACTCATCAGCCGCCTTTTGTAAACCATGATGAATATAAACTGCGGTTATATTTTGTTTTTTCGCTAAGCTATTGGCTAATAAGTGCAATAAAACATGCGAATCTACTCCACCACTATAACCAATAAATATTTTTTGGTTTACTGAATAGCTCTGTAGAAATGAGGATAAATCTGGGGAAGTCAGTTTCATAACGAAACCTTTTGAAATGATAAGCTCACATTAAGCAAGGTTTGCTTGTGTGAGCTTAAACAGGGAACCTATTTTAATGGCTATTATTCAGAAAAAGAACCAAACGACATCATGCGCTCATAGCGTTTTTCCAATAAATCATCTATATTTTCATGGCGTAGTTCTGTTACATGGCGAAATAACACTTCTTTTAAAGTCGCTGCCGTTGTATCAAAATCTCTGTGCGCGCCACCTAAAGGCTCTCTCACTACTTCATCTAAAAATCCCTGTGCTCGTACTCTATCCGAGGTAATTCCCATTGCTTCAGCGGCTAACTGAGATTTATCTGCACTTTTCCATAGAATAGATGCACAACCTTCTGGAGAAATTACTGAATAAGTACTGTATTCCAGCATTAATAAACGATCACCTACACCAATTGCTAAAGCACCACCTGAGCCACCCTCACCGATAACAGTACAGATAACCGGTGTTTCTAACTTAGCCATTTCAAACAAGTTACGCGCAATCGCTTCACTTTGGCCACGCTCTTCCGCATCAATACCCGGATACGCTCCCGGTGTATCAATTAAGCAAATAACCGGCAAGTGAAAACGCTCTGCCATCTTCATAACACGTAAAGCTTTGCGATAGCCTTCTGGGCGAGGCATACCAAAATTGCGTTTAAGCTTTTCTTTGGTGTCTCTACCTTTTTGATGACCAATAACAACAACCGCTTGACCACTTAGTTTCGCAAGTCCACAAATAATAGCTTGGTCATCAGCAAAAGCACGATCCCCATGTAATTCATGAAAATCTGTAAAAATACGCTCGATATAATCTAGGGTATAAGGACGCCCGGGATGACGAGATAATTTAGAGATTTGCCAATCGCTTAATTCTTTAAAAATTTCTCTGGTTAGGGTCTCATTTTTTTCTTCTAACTCAGTCAGTGCTGAAGAGATATCAATATCATTTTCAGCCTGCACGCGACGTAGTTCTTCAATTTTTGCATCTAACTCTGCAATTGGCTGTTCAAAATCTAGAAAATTTAAGTCCATAGTATCTGTTTATTGTTTTTATATGAAAGGCGTAAGTAGCTAGGAACGTGCACGTTCCTTAATAATTCCACTCATTTTGTAGCTATTTTATCTAATTCTCGTAAATATTTTAATTTTTCTGCAATTTTTATTTCCAAACCTCGAGGAACAGGCTGATAAAACTGCATTTCGCCTAATTCCTCAGGGAAATAATTTTCACCTGCGGCATACGCATCAGGCTCGTTATGCGCATAACGGTATTCTTTACCATAATTCAAATCTTGCATTAATTTTGTTGGCGCATTACGCAAATGATTCGGCACAGGCAGACTGCCACTTTGTTTCGCTAACTGCATCGCTTCATTATAAGCCTTATACACTGCATTACTTTTAGGTGCGCATGACATATAAACTAAAGCTTGTGCTAAAGCCAACTCGCCTTCGGGGCTTCCTAAGCGTTCTTGCGTTTCCCAAGCATTGATGGTTATTTGTAAAGCACGCGGATCAGCATTACCAATATCTTCCGATGCAATGCGTACTATACGTCGCGCTAGATAGAGCGGATCACAGCCGCCATCAATCATTCGACAAAACCAATATAAGGCAGCATCAGGCGAACTACCGCGTACCGATTTATGCAAAGCAGAAATTTGATTATAAAACTCTTCGCCTTGGTTATCAAAACGTCGCACACCACCCGTCAGCACTTCTCTAGCAATAGTTTCTGTTATTTCGTCACTTTGTTTTGCTTGCGCCAATTCAGCCGCAATCTCTAAGAGATTTAATAAGCGACGCGCATCGCCATCGGCAGCCATTGCAAATTGTTGTTTTAAATCATCTGCCAAGCTAATATTCAATGCAGCCAAACCGCTTTCTTTATCAGTCAGCGCTTTATCAATGACTTCAAGTAAATCATCCGTAGTTAATGCATTCAGCACATAAACCCGTGCGCGTGATAGCAGAGCGTTATTTAACGCAAACGAAGGATTTTCAGTGGTTGCGCCTAAAAAGAACACCGTACCATCTTCTACATGCGGTAAAAATGCATCTTGTTGCGCTTTATTAAAGCGATGCACTTCATCAACAAATAAAACCGTTTGTTGTTGAAACGTTTGTTTGGCATCTTTAGCTTCAGCAACGGCCGCTCGAATATCTTTAACCCCGGCTAAAACCGCAGAAATAGCAATGAACTTTGCATCCGAATGCTTGGCGATCATTCTAGCTAAAGTTGTTTTTCCCGTACCTGGAGGCCCCCAAAAAATCATTGAGTGCAATCGACCTGAATTAATGGCTTCATACAAGGGTTTACCTTGCTGTAATAAATGCTTTTGCCCAACATAATCCGCTAAGGATTCAGGGCGCATTAAATCGGCTAACGGTTTTACTTGCATGCGTTAAATTTTAAATGATCGCTAAAAATATCAAACATTAATCTTCCCACTCTAACTCGGAAAAAGCACTGCTCAGATTTTTTTTATGGAAATCATTAAACAATAACCAGCCTTTAGCCGCTTTTTTATCAATATTTTTTAACACGTCTTCTAAATAGATGCCTTGCTTAATTTGCACACGCATTTCTTGTGCTAAATTTTGCAAATAACTTTTTTGTGCTTGCATTCCTTCAGGCCAATTTCTATCGATTGCGCCATGCCCCGGAATAACTACATCAAAATGTCTTTTTTCTAAGGCATTAATTTCAGCCAACCAGCCTTTTATACTGCCATCCAATACCGGTAAATGACTAATAAATAATAAATCTGATAACCACATGGTTTCAGTGTTTTCATCGAAAACGCTCAAATCATTATCGGTATGCGCGGTTGGATGCGCTGTTAATACTAGCGTACGTCCACCTAAATCTAAACGCATACTATTTCTCACCGCCTTTGAAGGCGGGATAATATCTTTATTGGTTAATTGAACGCCTATTTGTTGTTTCGAGCGCTGTATATAAAAGGCGCCACGTGTTGCCATCGCTCTGGCTAATTTTTTATGCCCGATGAATTGAATATTAGGGATATTGGCAAACGCGCGATTACCAAAAATATGATCTGGATGAACATGCGTATTAATCACATAACAAATTTGAGTTTGCGTAATTTTCTCAATTGCCTCTTTAAGTTGCTGCCCTTGGTTTGGGTTACCGCCACTATCAATCACTGCGACACATTGTTCGCCCACGATAAAACCAATATTCGCAATTTCATCATGATTGTGAGTATTCGGTAATTCAATTACGCCTTGATGTACGTAAATTCCTTTTGCAATTTGTTTAACATTAAGTGCCGCCATTGCTGACTGCATGCTAAATAACAAAATAAATAATCCAATAAAACGCATAACTTACCCTTGATTAGGCTGATTACATAATTCCAAAAATGCCAAGACCGCTCTTGATTGCATATTGTCTTTAGGCGCAATAATATTTAACTGCCAAGTTAAACCAGACTCATCACCAATTTTTCGTGTGACTAAGCCTGCATTTTCATTTTTCAACGCCATTACAGATGAAAAACCGATACCTAAGCCAGCTCTTACCGATTCTTTAACGGCTGAAACTCCCGTCACTTCTATATTAACCGGTGCTTTTAATTTCGCTTTCTTTAAGGCCTTCTCTATAATTTGACGCGCACCCGAACTAGGCTCACGCCAAATAACCTGATGTTGCGTAAATACATCCAAAGGAACAAATTCACTACATTGTTCTGCAATCGGATGATTTTCAGGAATAACTAAAACAATCTCATCTTTTTGCCAAGCAATCACTTGATAATTACTCGGCAAATCAAAATCTGATAAATCGCCTTCTATAAAACCCAAATCTAAACTATATAAATTGCGTAAAGTTTCCGCCGTATCCAAAGTTTTCATATAAACCTGAACACCTTCGTATGCTGTTTGCAATGCCACTAAATACTTAGGTAAATAGAAACTCGCGATGGTCATGGTGGCACCAATACGTAAAACCCCCGTATTTACTTGCTGTAAACTGCGTACAAATTCTAAAGATTGCTCATAACAGGTATCCATCGCATTAGCATACTCGAGCAAACCTTGCCCTGCTGCTGTTAATTCAATCTGATGACCTTTGCGTTCATAAAGCGGCTCACCCACAAAAGTTTGTAATAGTTTCAACTGCCCAGAAACCGCAGGCTGGCCTAAATTTAAATGCTTTGCAGCTAGGGTTATACTCTTTAACCTTGCAACCACTGAAAATGTAAGTAAATGTTGAGGGTTCACCGCATTATCCTAATTTTTATTGAATCTGCACCATTGCGGCTCAAATAATATCATTGTTTATGATAGCTACATAAGAAAAGATTACTTGAACTGATACTGAAAATTTTGGTAAAGTGCTTAGAGTTTGTCATAAAATTGACTCACAAATTATAGCTATTTTTAAAATACTGAAAGTGCTGGAGGAAACACAAGTGGCAGTTATTACCATAAGCCCCGATCAAATCACTAAAAAGAAGCGTAAAGGCCCTAAAGGCCACGCTGTTGATCTAAAGGCACTAGAAGAAGTTCAGGCATTATTAGCCGACGAATCACGTCAACGCGATTTATTGATTGAACATTTACATAAAATTCAAGATCAATATCAGCATATTTCCTCTAAGCATCTCGTTGCACTCGCGCACGAAATGAAGCTTTCTCCCGCTGAAGTATATGAGGTCGCTTCTTTTTATCATCATTTTGATGTGACGAAAGAAGGCCAAACAGCACCACCAGCCTTAACGGTACGTGTATGTGAATCACTCTCTTGCGCAATGAATGGCTCAGATGAGCTGATTACCGCTTTAGAAAACGGTCTCAATAAAGACGAAGTACGCGTACAAAAAGTACCTTGTGTCGGCCGTTGTCAACATGCACCTGTTGCTGTCGTAGGTCAAAATCCAATTGATGAAGCAACAGCAGAAACCGTTATTACTGCTGTTGATAAAAAAGAAATCACTGCTAGTGTTACTGATTATATTAGTCATGATAACTATCTTGCGGACAGCGGCTATAAAACACTCGAAGGTGTTTTAGACGGCTCAATTGAAACCGAAAGTGTTATCAAAAAAATGGAAGACTCTGGTCTCCGTGGTTTAGGTGGCGCGGGTTTTCCAGCAGGTCGTAAATGGCGCATTGTCAGCAGTTTTGAAGGGCCGCGTTTAATGGCGGTTAACATTGATGAAGGCGAACCAGGTACGTTTAAAGATAGACATTATTTAGAGTCTGATCCTCATCGCTTTCTAGAAGGCATGATGATTGCAGCTTTATGCGTGGGCTGTGATGAAGTGTATATTTATCTACGTGATGAATATGCCGGTTGTCGTGAAATTCTAACGCAAGAAATTGCTAATTTAGAAAACAGTGATCTCGCTAAACAACATAAATTACCTCCCATGCATTTACGTCGTGGTGCAGGCGCTTATATTTGTGGTGAAGAATCTGCGATGGTTGAATCTATCGAAGGTAAGCGCGGTATGCCTCGCTTACGTCCGCCATTCTTAGCAGAAGTCGGTTTATTCGGTCGCCCTACCCTAGAACACAACATGGAGTCTGTGTATTGGGTGCGTGATATTGTTGAAAAAGGCCCTGAGTGGTTTACTTCTTTCGGTCGTCATGAGCGTAAAGGTTTACGTTCATTCTCAATTTCAGGTCGTGTTAACAAACCGGGCGTGCATTTAGCACCCGCAGGTACAACGATGCGTGAACTAATCGAAGAATTTTGTGGCGGCATGCAAGCGGGTCATGAATTTTATGGTTATTTCCCAGGTGGTGCATCAGGCGGTATTTTGCCAGAGTCTATGGCGGATATTCCAATGGACTTTGACACCTTAAATGAACATGGTTGTTTTATCGGTTCTGCTGCGGTCGTAGTTTTCTCTAAAAACGACAGTGTTAAAGAATTAGCCATCAATGCGATGAAGTTCTTTGAAGAAGAATCGTGTGGTCAATGTACGCCTTGCCGTGTCGGTACAGCAAAAGCAGCAACCTTAATGGAAGAAGATACTTGGGATACCGACTTACTGGAAGAGCTATCTTCAGTGATGGTTGATGCATCAATTTGTGGTTTAGGCCAAGCGGCTCCCAACCCATTACGTTGCGCGATTAAATACTTCCCTGAAGAGATCAAATAATAGGTAAATGAACATGGCTGAAAATCCAGATACTTTAAACAACCCTATGATTAACTTCACACTCGATGGTGAAGCAGTTTCAGCGTTTGCGGATGAAACAATCCTGCAAACAGCGAAACGTCATAACAAAGAAATCCCCCATTTATGTTACACAGAAGGCCTGCGTGCCGATGGTAACTGTCGCGCTTGCGTGGTTGAAATTGATGGCGAACGCGTTTTAGCACCCTCTTGTTGCCGTATGCCAACTGAAGGCATGAACGTACAAGCAAATAGTGAACGTGCTGTTAAATCGCAAAAAATGGTACTTGAGTTATTAAAATCAGACCAGCCTGAGCAAGTTGGCTCACCGTATAAATTAGACTCAGAGCTAGACCGGTGGGTTAAAAAACTAGAAATTGGCGAACCACGTTTTGCCTCACGCGTTCAGCCTGAAGCGGATTTATCGCATCCTGCTATCGCCGTCAACATGGACGCCTGCATTCAATGTACGCGTTGTTTACGTGCTTGCCGTGAAGAGCAAATGAACGATGTGATTGGCTTTGCTAATCGTGGCGCACATGCTGAAATCGTGTTTGATATCGCTGATCCTATGGCAGCAAGTAGTTGCGTGGCCTGTGGTGAGTGTGTTCAAGCCTGCCCTACTGGCGCGTTAATGCCTGCGAATAATGTTGGTCTTGAAACAGCAGATAAAACCGTTAATTCAACCTGCCCGTATTGTGGCGTCGGTTGTTTAATCAAATATCACGTTAAAGACGATAAAATCCTTTATACCGAAGGCCGTGATGGTGATACTAATAAATACCGTTTATGTGTTAAAGGCCGTTATGGTTTTAACTACATTCACAATCCACTACGTTTAACGAAACCGTTAATTCGACGTGATGGTGTAGCGAAAACCACTGAATTATTAGATCCTAATGATTTAGAGTCGGTATTCCGTGAAGCAACATGGGATGAGGCTTTAGATTTTGCTGCAGGCGGTTTGAAAAAAATTCGTGATGAAAAAGGCAAAAAAGCGCTAGCTGGTTTAGGTTCCGCTAAAGGAAGTAATGAAGAAGCCTACTTATTCCAAAAACTAATACGTACTGGTTTTGGCTCAAATAACGTCGATCATTGCACGCGTTTATGTCACGCCTCTTCCGTTGTCGCCTTATTAGAATGTTTAGGTTCTGGCGCGGTATCTAACCCTGTTGAAGATGTAAAATTAGCAGATGTTGTTATTATTATTGGCTCTAACCCAACGGTAAATCATCCGGTTGGCGCGACCTTTATGAAAAATGCAACGACGACGGGTACTAAGATCATATTAATAGACCCTAACCGTACCGCAATTGCTAAATATGCTTCACACCATTTAGCTTTCCGCCCTGATACCGATGTCGCTATGCTCAACGGTATCATGCATGCGATTCTTGAAGAAGGTTTACAAAACGATGATTACATCGCTGAGTACACTGAAGACTTCGAGTTCATGAAGGAACATTTAAAAGATTACAGCCCTGAAAAAGTAGCACCAATTTGTGGTATTGATGCGGATACTTTACGTGAAGTAGCGCGTTTATACGCAAGTTCTGCAAACTCTATGATTTTATGGGGTATGGGCGTATCACAACATATTCATGGCACTGATAATGCACGTTGCTTAATTGCACTTGCCTTAATGACAGGTCAAATCGGTCGTCGTGGTACAGGTTTACACCCATTACGTGGTCAAAACAACGTACAAGGCGCATCCGATGTCGGTTTAATCCCAATGGTTTACCCTGATTATGCCCCTGTTGAACACTTTGAAAATCAAATCCGTTTTGAAAAATTATGGGGTGTACCACTCGACCCTAAACGCGGTTTAACTACCGTTGAAATGATTCATGCGATTTTAGATGATAAAGTATTTGGTATGTTTGTAGAAGGTGAAAACCCTGCGATGTCAGATCCAAACCAAAATCATGTACGAGAAGCCTTCGCCCATTTAGAGCATTTAGTCGTTCAGGATATTTTCTTAACTGAAACAGCTGGATTTGCTGATGTTATCTTGCCAGCGTCTGCTTTCTACGAAAAAAATGGTACTTTCTCGAATACTGATCGTCGTGTACAGATGGGCCGTCAAGCTGTGAATCCACCAGGTGAAGCAAAACAAGATCTATGGATATTGCAAGAAATTGCGAAGCGTTTAGGCTGTGATTGGAATTACGCAGGGCCTGAAGATGTATTCAATGAAATGCGTCAAGCTATGCCTAGCCTTGCTGGTATGACATGGGATCGTTTAGAAAATGAAGATTCATTAACTTACCCGCTGGAAAATGTCGGCGATCCAGGTGAGCAAGTGATCTTTACTGACGGATTCCCAACCGGATCAGGCCGCGGAAAATTTGTACCTGCTTCTTATATCCATGCAGATGAAATGCCGGATGAAGAATACCCTGTTATTTTTATCACCGGTCGTCAACTAGAGCATTGGCACACAGGTAGTATGACTCGTCATTCGCCGACCTTAGATGCGATTGAGCCAGATCCAGTGGTTACAATTCACCCTGAAGATTTACAAAAAATGGGTGTAGAAGCGGGTGAGATTATTACCATTGAATCTCGTCGTGGAAAAATATCAGCTTATGCGCGTGCGGATATTGGTATACAAAAAGGCAGTCTGTTTATGGCCTTCTGTTATAACGAAGCGAGTGCGAATTTAATTACTAATGAAGCACTGGATCCATCCGCTAAAATCCCAGAATTTAAATTCTGTGCGGTTAAAGTGACCGCTGGTGGTGAAATAGCTGTGCGTATAAACTAAAATAGCTGTAACTAAAAAAGGCTAGTTTAAAAACTAGCCTTTTTTAACATCTCAGTACAAACAAAAAAGCCTCAGAATATTTCTATTTTGAGGCTTTTTTGTTTGTATGACTTACTCTCTTATTAATCGACTTCAACTATCTCAAAGTCATGTGTAATCTCTACCGCTTTCTCTAACATAATAGATGCTGAGCAATATTTTTCTGCTGATAATTTAACTGCACGCGCGACGGTTGCTTCTTTTAAAGCCTTACCCGTCACGACAAAATGTACATGAATTTTACTGAATACTTTTGGCACTGTTTCTACACGTTCTGCAGCTATTTCGGCAACACAGTCAGTAACATTTTGGCGTCCTTTTTGTAAAATCTGCATGACATCAAACGATGTACACCCCCCCATACCGATCAGTAATAACTCCATAGGGCGAACACCCATATTACGCCCACCTAATTCAGCAGGGCCATCCATGGTAACCGTGTGCCCCGTTCCTGATTCACCCAGAAACATCATGCCATCAACCCACTTTACTTTTACTTCCATTGCTTTACCTTTAACTTAAAATGATTAACTGTTCTTAAAAAAGGGGAAAGAACAAGTCGTTTATTAAGCATAAATGCTTAATAAACCTTTACTAGCAACCGCACGCCCCATATTGATTTCATCTGCAATATCATTCACCTCTTCACCTTGGTCATCGGACTGAGCTAACTGACCTGCATTTTCTTTATTACTATCATCCTGCGCTTCTTCCATCGCTTGCCTAGCATTACCTTGGTCTTGCTGTTGTTGCTGCGATACATTGACATCAGCTAAGCCAATTTGCTGGGCATTTAACATTTCACGTAATCGAGGTAATGCCGCTTCAACGGCCTCTCGTACGCCTGCATTTTGCACATTAATCGCAATATTCGCTTGTTGGTCAGCATCCATTTTAATACGAATTGAGATAGGCCCTAAGTTATTAGGATTAATTCTCAGCTCAGCACTTGGAATGCCTTTATTCTGCATCCAGATAACTCTATCATTGAATTCTTGCTTCCATTCAGGATGACTGAAGGGCTTAGTCATAGCAGGGACTTCTTGCTTATTGGCCTGCATTGTTTCTACTTGCCGATTTAGCGCCGCTAAATCACCGATAATATTTTTAGCCGCACCTTGATCATTAGCGCTTAAACCACTTGGAGTCGATAAATCAGCTAATTTAGTAATCACTTTATCAAGAGGTAGCTCATTAATAGCCGCATCACTTTTTAGCAGTGAATTTAGACCAAGATTACTACTGCCATTTTTATCTTTGGCTAAAGCGGCTGAGGCATAACTTTTACTCTCAGAATTAATTTTTTCCGGCCTTAATAACGCAGCTGTATCGATCTTATCTGCTGAGGTTAATTGCTTCTGCTCAGCACTTAATAAGGCCTGCTTAGCTGTTTTCAGACCGTCAACATCAACCTTGCTTTCAATTTGCTTATCTAACTGAGCAATTGCATTTTGCAACCCAGCTTTATTACTGCCATCAGCTAATAAGTCAGAATTTTCTTCACCTAACTGAGAAACAATATCATTTAATGCACTAAGCGTTTCATCTAGATCAATCTCTTGCAGCTTAACCGATCGCTGATGTGGCAATGGCTCCGACTCTAAAGCGGAATTTTCTTGCCCCTTTTCCTCTGAATCTGCCTTAGATTTTTCTTCTGTCGGTTTCTTTGCAACAGGCTTTTCTTCAGCCCCTTTTTTTATCGCTTTAACTTCATCATTTAATGAATCAGAGAAGCTATCATCAACGGCTGAATGCTCATCCTTGCCTTTATTTGCAGGCATCGCATCATTTGCTTTGGCACTTACTTTCGGCGCCGAATGTATCACAGTAACAGACATATCCTTTTCCTCATTATAGAGTCGAATTAGTTTTCTATAATTTAATAAGCATCATCTGTGCCAGAGCCTCTTCTTCTGGATGCTCGCTCATCCATTTCTAGCTGCTCTTTTTTATCCTGATCTTTTTGTTCTACACTTTTTGCTTTGAGTTGAATTTTTTGTATATTTTTTGTATGCAGATGTGCTTTTTCCCAACGGTCTCGTAGCACATTAACTTGTTGCTCAATTCTATCTAAGGCCTGCTCTTCTCCCTCTATCGCTTTATCCATCTTTTCCAAAAAGGCATTAAATTCCAATAAACGAAGAACAGGCAAACCTTTTGCAAGTTGAAGCGCATTCTTATCAACGTAATCTTGATGATAGCTCTGTAAATTATTCAATTGCTCTGCTTTTTGTTGTTTTTTTAGTTGCTCCGCACCTAAGGCTTCTAAACATTTTTTTTCTTGATTTTCTTTTAAATCAATAATTAGCTGAAGGCGCTGAGATTTCTTCATAATATCTCAACTAACTCATCAACAAAGCATCAAGTTCACTCAAGCTGCGACTAATATCAACAGCCTCATTCATATTTTGTTGCAAGAACTGCAAAATAGCAGGATTTTTTACGATAGCTTGATCAATGCGCGGATCACTTCCTGGTTGATAAGCGCCGACACTAATTAAATCTCTATTTTGTTGATACAGAGAATACAAACTACGTAACTCTCGTGCCTTTTGCATATGCTGTTCATCAACCACATCCGGCATAACTCGGCTAATAGAAGCCTCGATATCAATCGCTGGAAAATGGCCAGATTCCGCCAAACTACGTGATAAAACGATATGCCCATCTAACACACCTCGCGCAGAATCAGCGACAGGATCATTGTTATCATCACCTTCGGTTAACACAGTATAAAAGGCTGTAATAGACCCGCCACCTTCATCACCGTTACCTGCTCGCTCAACTAAAGCGGGCAGTTTAGCAAATACGGAGGGGGGATAACCTTTTGTTGCAGGCGGTTCATCAATTGCTAATGCAATTTCTCTATGCGCTTGTGCAAAACGCGTTAATGAATCCATCAACAATAAAACATCCAGACCTTGCGCTCTAAAATATTCTGCAATACTGGTTGCCAGCATCGCGCCATGTACTCGCATTAACGGCGGATCATCGGCCGGCGTTGCAACAACAACAGCACGGCTCATACCCTCTTCGCCGAGAATTTTTAAAACAAATTCATTAACTTCTCGGCCTCGCTCCCCGATTAAACCCACAACTACCACATCCGCCGCAGTGAATTTAGTCATCATGCCCAATAAAACACTTTTACCCACCCCTGTGCCCGCAAACAAGCCCATACGCTGCCCTCTACCAACACTAAGCACAGAGTTAATGGCACGTACTCCGACATCCAAGGTATCTCGTATTGGTTTGCGTAACAAAGGATTAATGGATTCTCCCGTTAATAGTCGGGTCGCTTCGGTTTTTAACGGTCCTTTACTATCCAGTGCTTTACCCGCACCATCTAATACTCGCCCCAGTAAGCCAAAACCCACTTTGATTAAACTATTTTTACCTAACGGAATAACTCTGCATCCTGGTTCTAACCCATGCGGGTTACCCGTAGGCATTAGAAAAACTCTATCTCCTGCAAAGCCGACAACTTCCGCTTCTATAAAGGAACCTTCAGCACTTTCTACTTTACATAAAGAGCCAATAGCCGCACGACAACCAACCGCTTCCAGCGTCAAACCAACCATGCGCGATAATCGCCCTGAAATAATAAGTTCTTGTTCTACTTCTGCACGCGCAATGTAGGGTGCAAGGCGGGAAAGCCATTGTGTTGTTCTATCACTGCTAGGAATCCCAGTATCACTTGTTATCACTCAGCATCTTCCGCAATATCTTTGTCGAGAACTTGAGTAATGATCTCTGAAATTCGCTGTTCTACTGTTTGGTCAATTTGCGATACATTGGTACTAAGCAAACAACCACCCGGCGTAATAGACGCATCTTCAATAAAACGCCAATCTTCTATCTTTTCATCTTTAGGAAAAGATTCTTTTAAGATCGCAGCATCATTTGGGTGTAAGGTACAAGATACCTTTTTATTTGCAACAGGAAGCACTTTAAGCGCCTCTTTAACTACATTTATAATTTGCTCGGGATTTTGTTTTAACTCACGCTTAATCACTTGTTTTGCAATAAGCAGACTTAAATGAACAATCGAAGTTTCAACTTCTTCATCCATTTGATTAAAAGGTTCACTTAGCGATTTTAATAATCCAATAAATTTTTCTACCTGCGCTTCCACCAAGTGCTTGCTCTCTTCATAGCCTTGCTTAATGCCTTCTTTTTTACCTTCTTCTCTACCTACTTTTTCACCCTTCACAAATGCTTCTTGATACGCTTGTTGCTGCATGGCTTCAATATCATCTACCGTGAGGACAACTGCGCTTGTGTCTTCTAATTCGACATCTTCTGATTTACCATTGGAAACATCAGGTGCGTCCCACAGGCTTAGAGTACTCAGCTCATCTGCAGAAAAGGCGTTACTACCCGTTTTAGACGAGCTCATCGCCACCGCCTCCACCTAGCATAATTTCACCGGCATCGGCTAACTTCCTAGCCACGGCTAAGATATCTTTCTGCGCTTGCTCTACATCACTTAATTTAGTCGGTGGCGCAGCCTCTAAATCATCACGTAACATTTCTGCCGCACGACTCGACATATTACTAAAGACTTTTTCTTTTAAGCCATCTTCAACACCGCGTAATGCAAGCAATAATTGGTCAGTAGAAACTTCTCGAAGAATAACCTGTATACCGCGATCATCAACACTAATAAGATCAGCAAAAACAAACATTTTTTCTTGGATCTTATCGCTTAATTCAGCATCCATTTCACCGACTTCAGTCATCACCACTTCACTGACCGAACCTTCCAAGAAATTTAAGATATTAGCTGCCGCATCAATACCACCAATGGCAGAAGCCTGAACATTATCACTACCGGTTAATTGTTTTTCCATAATACTATCAAGTTCTCGCAAGGCAGCCGGTTGCACCCCTTCCAATGTAGCAATACGCATCAAAATATCAGAACGCATATTTTCTGGTAATAAACCTAATACCTCTGCTGATTGATCTGCATCGAGCAATGATAAAATAATCGTGATAATTTGCGGGTGCTCTAAACGAATAAGATCAGCAACAGCGCGAGCATCCATCCACTTTAATTGTTCTATCCCTTTACTGTTTTTACCTAATAAAATTCTATCAATTAAACCACCAGCTTTTTCTTCACCTAACGCACTGGTTAGCATACTTCTAATATAATCATCAGAATCCACACCGACAGCCGTTTGCATTTTAATCGTCATAATAAATTCCTCTAAAACGGAATCCATCATTTCACCTGAAATATTACTCAAACTCGCCATCGTAGCCCCAATTACTTGGACTTCTTTAGGGCCTAGATTTTTTAATACACTCGCTGCTTTTTCTTGCCCCATTGCTAACAATAACAAAGAGGCTTTTTCAGTTTGTGTGAATTCAGCGTTACTTTCCATCAGGCCCTACCCATGATTTAATTACTTGAGCTACCAGTTTAGGGTCATCATCGACCAATTTTTGCACGTACTCTAGGCGCTTTTCATAACTTTGCGGCGCTTCTAGCAGCAATAAGTCCTCACCGTCTTCTCCAAGAGCAGCTTGATCCTCTTTCTTGAGAACGACAGGGTTACCCTCTTCGTCATATTTTACTGCGATGGGCACACCATCTTCATCTAAAATCTCTAATGGCTTATTTTTAGCCACTAAGCCACGCATCGTCGGCCTTAAAACACCAAAAATGATAAATAGCACTACCAAGGCAGCCGCTAATTGTTTTAGGATATCCAAAATCCATACTTGCTCCCATAAAGGGATTTCGGGCAATATTTCTAATTCGTCCGGTACTCTAAAGGCAATATTTGTTAATGTCACCACATCACCACGGCGCATATCATAACCAATAGATTGTTTAACCAAATCAGTAAAACGACCTAAATTTTCTTGGGAAAAAGGAAAATAACTAACCCCTCCCGATTCGGAAAATATTTTTTGATTATCAATGACAACAGCAACAGATAGTCGCCTAACCACACCTGATGCCAGTCGCGTGTGTGTTATCGTTTTATCCAGCTCAAAATTACGTGTTGCGGTTTTACTAGAAGAGCCTGAATTTTCCTCTTCGCCTCCAACAACTTCACCTGTTGCCACTTCAGGTGCAATACCTGACGGCGGTGGCTGGTTACTCAAAGCACCGGGAACACCTTGTGATCCTAGTGAAGAATTAATGTCTTCTGTGGTTTGCTCACTTCTCAAAGCTGGTAAATCTGGGTTAAACATTTCCTGAGTTTTCTCAGTAACGGTAAAATCCACATCAGCTGTAACCTGAACCCGCATCCCACCTTGACCAACGATAGGCATCAATATATTTTCTATACGTGTCATCAAGTGATCTTCTAGTTCACTTTTATAATCAAACTGTTTAGTAGTTAAAGAGAGCTCAGAATTAGAATCTTTAGAATTTAATAAACGACCTTTTTGATCAACAACAGTAACTTGAGACGCTTCCATTAAAGGCACACTAGAAGCAACCAAATAAATAATCGCTTCAATTTGTCCTTTATCTAACGTTCTACCGTTATATAATTCAAGAATAACAGAAGCACTTGGCTTTTTTTGCTTACGTACAAATACAGATTGCTTGGGTAAAGCCAAGAGAACTCTGGCTTTTTTTACATTTTGAATACTACTAATCGTACGCGAGATTTCACCTTCTAAAGCCCGCTGAAAGCGTTTTAACTCTACGTTTTTACTGGTTGTAAAACTGGCTTCTTTATCCAGTAACTCATAACCTAACCCAGTACCGCTATTACGTGGCAAACCTTGAGCGGCCAATTTTAACTTAATATTCCTGACCGCGCCTGCTTCAACCATAATGGCACCGGAGCGTTCATCTACTTTATAAGTCACAGCTAATTGCTCAAGTGCCTCTAAAATTTCTGCCGCATCTTGCTCTGCAACACTAGGAAATAATAAATCATAAGAAGGGGCTTGTGACCATAAAACAACCGCAACACCAACAGCAACACTAAAAGCAATCCCAAGCATCAAGCCGACTTGCTTTACAATTGTCAGGTCTGAAACACCTTTGATTGCAGGATGTACAACGGGTATCTGATCAGCGTCGCTAGGTGCTCCTTTCCCAGCATTTGTCGCTAAACTTCGGCTTGCTTCTTGCTCACTCATTTATTCGTCGTTACCTTTTACAATGGCATATTCATAACTTCTTTATAGGCATCGGATAGTTTATTCCGCACTTGTACCATCGCTTGAAAAGAAACACCGGCTTTTTGCACTGAAACCATTACTTCGGCCAAGCTGGCATCTGAGGTGCCTTTTTCAAAATCTTCAGTCATTTTCTGAGCTGTTTTTTGAGTTTGATTGACACTATCAATCGACTCTTTCAATAAAGCAGCAAAATCTTCACCTGCGGTTTCTTTTACAGGTTTTGGCGCATGACTTGCCTCGGCAGACATTGCACGCATCTGTGCTAATACTTGATTTACGTTAACATCACTCATAATCTTATCTCGCTAAACTTTCAATTTATAAATCGAAAATTAAATAACTTCTAAACTTCATAAGAGAAATACTATACATTTTTCAAGCCAAAAAAATTAAAGACATAGTTTAACATGGAATTATCACTCCCTCGTCTTTCATTCTCGCTATTTTATAGCGCAATGTTCTTGGGCTGATACCCAGTTTTTCTGCCGTTAATTTTCGACTACCTTGCAATTCAATTAAGGTATTTAAAATAATTTTTTCTTCTGCAGACCTTAAGCCGCTACCTAGGCTAGGTGCCAAATCATTGCCCTCTAAATCATTAGACTCTAACGCGACTTGCGGGCTACTTTCGAGTAACTCAGTTGCATTATCCATCCCTTCAAATATCAGCTGCTGCTCAGTAATTATATTGCCTTCTTGCAAGATGAGCGCACGCTGCACAATATTCTCTAGTTCACGCACATTACCTGGCCAAGCATAGCCAACTAAACACTGCTCTGCAGACTGAGTAAAAACCGGAAGATTATTGCCCGTAGCGGCATATTTCTTAAGTAGTTCATTAGCAAGCGGCAATATATCGTCTCGCCTATCTTTTAAGGACGGAATAAGTAATGGAAAAACATTTAAGCGATAATACAAATCTTCACGAAATAAACCTTCTTGCACATAATCCTTTAAATGCCGGTTTGTTGTCGCCAAAATTCTGACTTTTAGCTTAATTTTTCGTTGACCACCTAAACGTTCGACTTCTTTTTCCTGAATGACACGTAATAATTTAGCTTGTAAATTAATATCCATTTCAGAAATTTCATCTAATAATATTGTGCCGCCTTGCGCCATCTCAAATTTACCCGGTGCTGCTTGAGTAGCACCGGTAAACGCACCTTTCTCATGACCAAACAATATTGATTCCAGCATCGTTTCTGGAATAGCCGCACAGTTGATAGCAACAAAAGGCCCCTCTTTAAAAGGCGAGTGCTGATGTATAAATTGCGCTAACACTTCCTTACCTGAACCGCTAGGCCCTTGAATTAAAACAGAGACATCACTTTGCGCTACTTTTTTCGCCAAGCCATATAATTTTTGCATCGCACCATCAGCCAATACTTGCTTAGTATTATCTGTCGCAGTATTCGCCAACAAATAAGCAACCTTCAAAGCCAGCTCACTCGCATCAAACGGTTTAACCAAATAATCAGCCGCCCCAGCATGAATAGCATCCACCGCTTTAGGTACTGAACCATAGGCCGTCATAAGTAATACCGGTATGTCTGCATATTTCAATTGCATCTGATTCAATAGCTCAATACCGCCCATCACTGGCATTTGCACATCACTAACAACCAGTTTTACGGTATTTTTTGCCAGCTTAAGTAAAGCTTCCGTACCATTTGAGGCAGAAATCACTTGGTAACTTTCTAACTCCAAAGTATCACAAAGGGCTTCACACAGCGCTTCATCATCTTCAACAATTAATACATCATACGTGCTCATTCAATACTCTCGGTCGATAAATTAGGCGCAAAATCTTGCTCTACACACTTTAATTCCATTTGAAACTCTGTCCCTACCCCTACTTTAGATTGACAAGATATTTTGCCACCGTGCGCTTTTACCACACTATCAACTACCGCCAATCCCAATCCAGTTCCCGCTGTTCGTGTGGTATAAAAAGGCTCAAAAATACGCTTCAACTGCATCGCATCCATACCCAACCCTGAATCACTAATTTTCATTACAATTGTTTGGCTATCAAGCTGTTCAACAATACAATCAATGCGCCCTTCACCGCTAATCGCATCCAAGCCATTATTAATAAGATTCATGATAGCGCCATGCAAGGCATCTGTATTACCGTTCATTAAGTCCGCAGCACACTTATTTTGCACCTGAAATTGAATATTTTTTGTGGCTAGTATTTCTGACATCGAGATATTAATGCTATCAATCAATGCACGCAAAGAAAACGACTCCATTGCCAAGCGCCCTTCTTTAGCAAACACCAACATGTCATTTACTTGACGCTCTAAATAATGTAGCCGCTCTAATATTTTTTGCGAAAAACGCTGCCTTTTTTCCTCAGTAACCGCCGGATGACTTAATTGAGAGGCATACAAAATAGCCGTAGATAACGGCGTCCTCACTTGATGAGCCATGCTTGCGACCATCTCACCCATCGCCGATAAATGTTTTTTCTGGTTTAAGCTTTCTTGCAATGAATTCATTGCACTGACATCACTTAGCACGATAACTTGCTCTGTCGTTTCTGGCAAAGAACTACTGATGATAGTGACGCGCATCCCATTAAGCAACTGACGCTCCAGCGGGTTATCAACCACGGCTAATAAACGCTCCTGCGCCAATTTATCCCATTGCAAACCTACTAATGAATCACCTAAAAAATTATTGGCTTGCGCATTACAGGCAACGATTTTGCTAGTTTCATCCAAAATAACAATAGCAGCGGGTAAAGCAGCCAAAATTTGCTGTAGTCTAGCGGCTAAGGCCGCTTTTTCATCTAAGGTTTTCAGCCGCTCAGAGCGGGCAGCTGCAAGCTCTTGATGTAACTTAGCCACTTGCTCCTCTAAGCCTTGATAAGAGTTACTTAAATCTTCTGATAGCTGATTAAACGCACGAAAAGCATCGGTTAATTGCTCCGCACTCACTGATGTATTTATCGATGCCATAATTTACTATTGACTGAATAAAGGGGAATACCGGCTATTCTACCGCACTCCTCATTATCACACGCGACATCATGCCGACAAAACTTCGTTATTAGCGCGTTCTAGCTAAACGAAAACCTAGATAATTAAATTTATCATCGGGATTTGAGCGGTACCGTGCAACAGTACGCCCTAAGTCTTCAAAGCTTGACCAACTTCCGCCTCGTACTACGCGACTCGCTCCCTCTAAAGGGCCTTTAGGGTTATTAAGCGAACTATTTTCATAATAGTCATGCGTATACCAATCCTGAACCCATTCAGCCACATTACCTGTCATATCATAAAACCCTAATGCATTGGCTCTTCTTTCACCCACTTCATGTGAGCGATTATTTGAATTATCATCGTACCAAGCGACATCGCTGATGACATTAGAACCACAATAAGACTTATTTTCTTTTGCTCGGCATGCATATTCCCACTCAGCTTCAGTAGGCAATCGATAGCTTAAACCGGTTTGTTGATTTAATTTAGTGATGAATGTTTGTACATCATTCCAGCTAACACTCTCTACTGGCTTATCATCCGCTACAAACTTAGAAGGATTATTTTCCATCACAAGCTGCCATTGCGCTTGGGTAACTTCGTATTTTCCTAATACATAATCTTGCGTAAGACAGACTTTGTGCTCGGGCACCTCATCACTCAACTCTTCCCCGCCCCCCATTGCAAAACAACCCGCTTTTACGGCAACAAAACTCATATTCAAAAACGCATCGATTAAAATAGCATCCGCCGTTTCTCTTGATTTTTTTGATGCTTTCTGGAGCTTGTTTATTGCCGGTTTTTGTATTTTTACAGCGCTTTCATATTGCTGTATTTTTAAATTAGCAACAGCGGCATACTTTCCTTTAGGGTATTTCGAAAGATAGCTTTTAAAAAAACTGGCTTGCGTTTCACTCTGAATACTAGACCAAAAAACAGTTTCATCATTATTCGCTTGATGATTCGATGCTGGCTTTTTTTCATCCGCTTGAGAAAAATAAAATTCCCCTAAGATCACACCGGATTGCCAAGGTAATTGTTTTTTAGCGGATTCCTTAAACACCTGATTAGCGGTTATTTTAAACACTTTTTCTACCGGCGCGTGTGATTGACCTATCGCTTTTAATAAATGCTGCGTAAACAATCCATTTTTACCCGTCCCATCTGCGGCAACATCTCCCGGCGACGTCGCATATAAAATCAAAGAGCCTTTAGGCGGATCAACCCTTGCTAAGCCTTTACTTGCTGAACGAAAACTGCGCGCAAAAGGGTTATTGCGACACGCATCCAAAATAATCAAGTTTAAGTCATTACCTGAAGCTTCCATTCCTCCCATGACACGGCCTGAATCAACACCTTCGTAGGGCACATCCGACTCACTTTCAATCTTTGCACCGATAGGAATAAGAAAATTATGCCCATCAACTTCAATCCCGTGCCCTGCAAAAAAGAATAGTCCCATAGAGTGCTTTTCAACCAGTTGCTGAGTAAATTGGCTAATGCTTTCTTTCATTTCTCGCTGATTTGCATTTGTCAGCGTTGTGACACTAAAACCTTTTTTAGTTAATACCGCTGCCATATCCTTTGCATCATTCACAGGGTTTTTTAAATCGCCAATGGCATTGCCATACTCACTATTTCCTATAACCAGCGCATAACGCTTAGCGTGTACCGCAGTGATCGGCAAAATAAATGATAAGACAGTAATTAACAGGATTCGTAGCATAACGTGTATTAGATTTAGGTCTCTTAAGCAATCTGCGCATTCTAGCAGATTAAATGACTTTGCTAATACTATGAGGAAGGGATTTTAACGCTTATCAGAATAGATATTATGATGTTACTTATGCGAGATTTCTTTCTACTAAAGTTCAATTAAAGATTCATTAATTAAACTAAAAACAACATTCCCCTCTAAATTCAGTACACTACAAAAAATAGAGGGGATAAGCTGACTAGCTAACTACACAGTCCACTGCCGCTAACTTGGTTTGCAATTCGCCTTTATTATATAAATCCATAATAATATCGCAGCCACCGATTAACTCATTATTGATGTATAACTGAGGGTAAGTCGGCCATTGTGAATATTCTTTAAGTGCTTCACGCACTTCTTGGTCTTCAAAAATATTAAACGAAGCATATTGTGCGTTACAAGCACGCATTACCTGCGCAACTTGTCCTGAAAAGCCACACTGAGGAAAATCAGGCGTACCTTTCATATATAAAACAACTTTATGACTAGCTAACTGCTCTTTAATTCTATCAATTACATCCATACTCTTAACTCTCTAATGTGGGAACGTACACGAAACAATCTCCCGATTTCTAACTTCGGGATGTTACTTCGCTCACGTTCCTTAGCTTAAAATAAATACCTAGTAATCTTATCAAGATTTATCTAACAAACAAAGTATCTGTCTAAAATTCATTATTTCTTGCCCATTAAAACCTACTTACCTTATAATCAGCGCTTTTTTCAAAAAGAGTTTAGGAGCTGTCTCCTCATTTCTATGTCTAGTCATATCATGCCTACCTATGGGCGATTACCTGTTACATTCACTAAAGGTGAAGGTGCATGGTTATGGGACCAAAACAATAAACGTTATTTAGATGCGCTTTCAGGTATCGCTGTTTGTAATTTAGGGCACGCACACCCTGCCGTACACCAAGCCATTACTCAGCAAAGTAAAACGTTATTACATACCTCTAATTTATACGGTATTGAGCCACAAGAAGAACTAGCCACTAAACTTTGCCAATTAAGCGCGATGGATAACGTTTTTTTCTGCAATTCAGGTGCCGAAGCAAACGAAGCGGCGATAAAAATAGCCCGCCTTTATGGGCATGAAAAAAATATAGACAAGCCCGCTATCTTAGTCATGAAACAAAGCTTTCATGGGCGCACTATGGGGACTTTATCAGCAACAGGAAACCCTAAGATACAAGAGGGTTTCAGCCCGTTATTAGACAGCTTTATCCATGTTGATTTCAACAGCACTGATGCGATTAAATCCGCATTAAAACAGCATACAAACATTGTCGCTATTTTTCTAGAGCCTGTGCAAGGTGAAGGCGGCGTACATATCCCTAGTGATAATTATTTAGCTGAAGTGCGTGCAATTTGTGATGAGCATAATTTACTGATGATGCTAGACGAAGTACAAACAGGTATAGCGCGTACGGGTGCTTGGTTTGCATTCCAGCATAGTGCTATTGTGCCTGATGTATGCACACTCGCCAAAGCACTAGGCAATGGCGTACCAATTGGTGCGTGTATGGCTAAAGGTAAAGCAGCCACGCTATTAACTGCCGGTAAGCACGGATCTACTTTCGGCGGTAATTTTTTAGCAAGCAGTGCGGCTCTCAGCGTTTTAGAAACCATTGAAAAAGACAATATTTGCCAGCAAGCACTCGAAAAAGGAGAGGCTATAAACTTAGCCTTCTCACAAGCATTAAAAAACAACTCGCATTTAGTTGAAATACGCAACAAGGGTATGATGATAGGTATTGAACTGGATACCCCTTGCACTGAACTGGTTTCACTTGCCTTAGATGCCGGTCTATTAATTAATGTTACTAACAACTCAACTATTCGTTTATTACCTCCACTGATTATTGATAATGAGCAAATAGACCTACTGGTGAACACCTTATGCACTCTAATTCACCAGCATATACAATAATAATAAAAATAATAATAAAATGAACCCTAGACACTTTATCAGCCTACTAGACCTCTCTAGTGATGAATTTCGCAGTTTAATTCATCGCGCTATTGAGTTAAAAAATAATCGCAACCCTGATTTCACCCCCTTAAAAGGTCAAGTCTTAGCGATGATTTTTGAAAAGTCATCGACGCGAACGCGTATTTCTTTTGAAACAGGAATGACACACTTCGGTGGCAACGCTATCTTTTTATCGCCAAGAGATACTCAATTAGGCCGTGGTGAACCCATTCGTGATAGCGCTAAAGTTATCTCCAGTATGGTTGATGGCATTATGTTACGCACTAATGACCATGCTACTGTCACTGAATTTGCAGAGCACTCAAGTGTGCCCGTTATTAATGGCCTTACTGATTTGCTTCACCCTTGCCAGCTATTAGCCGATATGCAAACCTATTTTGAGCATCGTGGTGACATCAAGGGAAAAACAGTCACCTGGATCGGGGATGGCAATAATATGTGCCATTCTTATATTAATGCCGCCATTCGTTTAGATTTTCAATTAAATATTGCCTGCCCTGAAGGCTATTTACCGGATAATGATTTAGTTAAATCGGCAGGTAATAAAGTTAAACTCTTTAGCAATACCCTAGATGCATCAATCGGATCTGACTTAATTGTGACCGATGTTTGGGCCAGTATGGGACAAGAAGAAGAGCAAAAACTACGCGAAATTGCTTTTAAAGATTTTCAAGTCACGCAAGCACTTATGGATGTCGCTAATGCGGATGCCTTATTTATGCACTGCTTGCCGGCTCATCGTGGCGAAGAAGTCACTGCCGAAGTTATCGATGGCGAACAAAGTGTAATTTACAACGAAGCTGAAAATAGACTTCACGCACAAAAAGCACTGTTAGAATTGCTAATGAGCGCATAAGTTCGTAAACTGAGTTGCTAAACTTTTTGAAAATTTAAAACGTGCTACAAAAACATCTACAGAAATTCCCATAACTAACAAACACTTATGAAAACAGGATATTTTGTGAAATATTTTACTTATTTTATTTTTGCTTTACTCAGTAGTAACGTTGCTTTTGCAAAGTCTATTTATGTGACAGACTCAATGAAATTTCCTTTCCGCAGTGGAGAAAGTAGTACACATAAAATTATCCGTATGCTGCCTAGTGGTACACGCCTAAAGTTATTAGAAAAAAATAAAACAACGGGTTACACCAAAGCTGAAACTGGCTCAGGTGCTGTTGGTTATATCCCAACACGCTTCACTCTCAGCCAACCGATTAACAGTTGGTTTTTACAAAAAGCAAATAAAAAATTAGAACAGCTAGAAGCTGAAAATAAACAATTAAAAACAGATTTATCTAGCGTGCAATCTGATAATAAGAGCTCTTTAACTAGCAATAAATCACTAGAAAAAGAACGTAATGAACTCGACAAAGAACTGAATGATTTACGTAAAACTGCCTCTAATGCAATCCAATTACAACGCCAACGTAATGAACTGCAAGAGCGTGTTGTTCATGTAGAACGTGAATTACAACAACTTAAACGCAAAAACCAAGCTTTAGAAGACAGCTCTAACCAAGACTGGTTTCTCTACGGTGGTATTCTGTCATTTCTAGGTATTTTCTTTGGTCTATTAATCCCCAAAATACGCTGGCAACGCAGAACGCAAAGTAATTGGGATACTTTCTAAATACCCAACGCATTCCATCCCCTAACTTTCATTAGGGGATCTCTCTTTATCTTTTATAAAACAGCACAAAATCATGGCAAACGATAAAAATACCCGACCTTTTTCTTCTCAAGTTGTAGATGGTATGGAACGCGCACCGAGTCGTGCAATGTTACATGCAGTTGGCTTTAGCAATGACGATTTCAAAAAACCACAAATAGGTATTGCCTCTACATGGAGCATGGTCACGCCCTGTAATATGCACATTAACAAATTAGCTGATGATGCTGCAGCTGGCGTTAATGCAGCGAATGGTAAAGCAGTTATTTTCAATACCATTACAATTTCTGACGGTATTTCTATGGGTACTGAGGGTATGAAATACTCTTTAGTCTCACGTGAAGTTATCGCAGACTCTATTGAAACTGTTGTTGGCTGCCAAGGCTTTGATGGTGTTTTAGCGATTGGAGGTTGTGATAAAAACATGCCAGGTTGCATGATTGCTATTTCACGCCTAGATCGTCCTGCTATTTTTGTTTATGGCGGAACGATTCTTCCTGGCTGCCATAAAGACAAAAAATTAGATGTTGTTTCTGTTTTTGAAGCGGTTGGCGCACGCGCAAACAACCAAATTGATGATGAAGAATTAGCAGCCATCGAAGCAAAAGCCATTCCAGGTGCCGGTTCTTGTGGTGGTATGTATACCGCAAATACAATGGCATCAGCCATTGAAGCACTTGGCATGAGTATGCCAGGTAGCTCAGCACAGGCTGCTATTTCTGATGAAAAACGTCAAGATTGTGAGCGTGCAGGCGCGGCTCTTTTAGAGTTAATTGCTAAAGGCACAAAGCCTAGCGATATCATGACTAAAAAATCCTTTGAAAATGCAATCACTGTGATTATTGCATTAGGTGGATCAACCAATGCGGTATTACATATGCTAGCAATGGCGAACGCTGCAAACGTTGATTTAAAACTTGAAGATTTCACACGCATTGGTGCTAAGGTACCGATGGTTGCTGATTTAAAACCCAGTGGACGCTACCAAATGGCAGAATTAATTGAAATTGGTGGTATTCAACCACTAATGAAAATTCTACTTGAGCGTGGTTTATTACATGGTGATTGCTTAACTGTTACCGGCAAAACGTTAGCAGAAAACTTAGCCTCAGTTAAACCTTACCCTATCGACCAAGATATGATCTTACCTCTTGATCACCCTATCAAGAAAGATAGCCACTTAGTTATCTTGCACGGCAATTTAGCCGCAGAAGGCTCAGTTGCTAAGATTACTGGCAAAGAAGGTTTACACTTCACTGGAACAGCAAAAGTTTTTGATGCAGAAGAACAAGCATTACAAGGCATCTTAAATGGTGATATCGTCAAAGGTGATGTCATTGTTATTCGTTACGAAGGTCCACGGGGTGGTCCTGGTATGCGTGAAATGCTATCTCCGACTTCAGCCATTATGGGTAAAGGACTCGGTAAAGACGTTGCTTTAATTACCGATGGTCGTTTTTCTGGTGGAACGCACGGCTTTGTGGTTGGACACATCACCCCAGAAGCACATGTGGGTGGTCCATTAGCGATTGTTAACAATGGCGATAAAATCACTATCGATGCAGAAACAAGAAATTTGACCCTGCATGTAGATGAGACAGAAATTGCAGCCCGTTTAGCAAAATGGCAACAACCTGCGCCTAAATATACACGCGGGGTTTTAGCTAAATACGCTAAATTAGTCAGCTCTGCGTCTACCGGTGCAGTAACCGATAATTAATTTAGCAGCCCCTTTTAGACTCACTAAAAGGGGCTTTTCTAAACCCATAGACTTCCATGCTTAATCAAGACACCCCCTCTTTTGTTAATTGGTTCAGGGACTCATCCCCTTACATCCATGCGCATCGTCACCGCACTTTTGTCATTTATTTTGGTGGTGAAGCTTTATTGGATGATACCTTTAAAAACCTGATCCACGATTTTGCCTTATTGAATAGTCTAGGGATACGCTTAATTTTGGTTCATGGCATTCGCCCTCAGATTGATAGCGCGCTAAAAAATCGCCAGCAATCTTCCTTATTTAAAAATCAATATCGCATTACTGACAGCAATGCTTTGCAGTGTGTAAAAGAATCAGCAGGGTCAGTCCGTGTTAATATTGAATCTTTACTCTCACAAGGTGTTGCTAACTCACCTATGGCAGGTGCTAAGCTTCGCGTTATCTCTGGTAACTTTGTTACGGCACAACCTCAAGGCATCATTGATGGCATTGATTACCAGTTCACCGGCAAAGTACGGCGCATTGATAATATTGCGATTCAACAGCAACTTGATTTAGGTAATATTGTTTTAATTTCTCCCGTTGGCTATTCACCTAGTGGTGATTTATTTAATTTATCCGCTGAACAGCTGGCCACTGAAATTGCAATTTCTTTACAAACAGAAAAGCTCATCTTGATGACTGAGCAAAGCTGTCAATCCGCATCAGGGAATTTAATCTCACAAATGACCAGCGATGAAACTCAAGAATTCATTAATCACGAACAGCAGTTAGCTGAAAGTACACGACACGTTTTAGAATCCGCTATCTATGGATGCCATTCTGGAGTCAAACGCGTACACATTCTTAACCGAAAAATTGATGGTGCTTTATTAATTGAATTATTTAGCCGTGATGGTATTGGCACATTAATTAGCTCTACGCAATTTGAATCATTGCGTCCTGCTGTTTTAACTGACATCCCAGGAATATTAGAATTAATATCGCCCTTAGAAGAGGCGGGAGTATTGATTTCACGTAGCTCGGAACAATTAGAAATTAATATAGCAGACTATCTCATTATTGAACGAGATGGCTTAATTATTGGTTGTACTGCTTTGCATCAAATAAACCAGTTAAACGCCGGCTTAATTGCCTGTCTCGCTATTCACCCAGATTACCAAAAATCAGCACGTGGCAACCAGCTATTAGAAAAACTATTAGAAAAAGCCAAGCAACAGGCATTTACACAAGTCTTCGCATTTTCTACACAATCTATGCACTGGTTTATAGATCGAGGATTTGTTGAAATAAGAGTTAGTGAATTACCAAAAGGATTGCAAGAGACTTACAACCCTTTACGTAATTCTAAAGTATTAAGTAAGCAGCTTTAATTACAAGCGCTAAACACCCTGCTAGATATCTTTAATTAGCAATTGAAAATGAGAGCTCCTTTTCAGTCTCTCTTCCTTTGCTATCTTTAATCACAATTGTAATTGTATGATCGCCCTCAGGTAAGCTAACATTAGAGGCCACCAAGCCCTTTGCCGATAATTTCGCATGCTCTTTAATTCTATCGGTAATATCTAAAGCCAACCAACCATATAAGACCTCTAAAGACTCAACGTCAATTTTCGCGCCTTTATCCGCTTCAAAACTAATTTCGATATTAGTCGGCGATGCCACCTCACCTGAAATAGTCGGTTTTTTAACATTGATTTTAGGACTACCCTTGGGTACTGGGGTAAATCCTCGAGTAAGAACTCGAGGGCGTTTAAATCCAACCTGACTCTGATATTCACTTTCAGAAATCAACTGAAAACCATTACCACCACTCTCTGCAAAACTTATATTGGTAAATAACAAACAAACAATTAACAACGCCATGCTATATTTATTCATAATGCTTTCCTCATATAAATTTAAAGTAAGTAATCTAATACTTCACGTAAATCCGATGACTCAACAAATACATCGGCTTGCTCTTGCACTAATGGGCGAATAACAACGCCGCCAAAGCCGATACAAAAAGCACCGACTGTCTTCGCTTCCATATCCGTTTTTCCATCACCAATCATAGCTAACTTTAATTGCTTAGGGTTCAACTCTGCACATACATCAGCTTTACCACCACTTCTAGCGAGCGGAGATTGCACATCAAAACTTTGATATTCACCATCGTCATTCCATGATAAACCAACAGCATGCACATTCTTAGCTGCAACATTTAATCGATCTGCTAAAGGTAATATAGCCGGTGTTAAGCCACCGCTTATTATATGCACAGAGACTCCCGCTTGATGTAATTGCTCAAAAACAGCCTCTACTCCTAGCAATTTATGTTTAATATATTCCTCAGCCAACCAAGCGATCGCAGTTTTATCAGGCTTAATTAAATTTAAGCGCTGCGCATACACTTCTTCTAAAGCAACCTCGCCATTCATAGCCGCATTAGTTAATGCCGTCATTTCCACGCCACAGCCAACACGTTCAGCTAATGCATCAATGCCTTCTATGGCACTTAAGGTGCTATCAAAATCAAAACAAACAATATCAAATTTCATCAGTATTTTCCTGGCCTATATCTTCATTCCACAACTTAGGATTATTCTCAATAAAATCCTCCATTAACTGCTCACACTCTCTATTATGCAAAATTTTCAAATTAACACCACGAGATTGGAGATAGCTTTCAGGACCTGAGAACGTTTTATTTTCACCCACCACAATATTAGGGATACCATAAAGCAATGCTGTGCCACTGCACATATCACAAGGCGATAAGGTGCTATATAAGGTCGCCTTAGAATAATCCGCAGCGGTTAATCGCCCCGCATTATTCAAGCAGTCCATTTCTGCATGCAAAATCGCACTGTTTTTTTGTATGCGTTGATTATGCCCGCGGCTGACTATTTTATTATCAATTACCAAGACAGAGCCTATAGGAATCCCCCCCGCAGCTAAGCCTTTTTTAGCCTCATCAATCGCTGCTACTAAAAATTTATCCATTATATTTCGATTTGGCGTACCGCAGTTACAGTACTAATTTCTGCTACTTGCTGTAATAATGACTCATCCAATTTTTCAGAATGAACCTGACTGCTTTCTTGTTCATTTAGATAGCTGATACCTGCCTCAGTCAACTTATCGGAAATTAGTATTTTTTTCATAAAATATCACTCATATTGAAGCTAATCTTCTGGCTTATGTATCCAAAGTATAAATAGTCTAAAAGAAGTGTAATTTTGCTATAATTTTAACCATTAAGGAAATATAAATGCCTTTTTTTACTTTTTTCTCACTCAGTCCCTAATTATTAATGTCAGATTATAGAAAATCCTTTTTTTCTTTCACGTCTTGGAAGCAACGTATCGTCTTCTGGGCAGGTGCTATTATAGTCGGTTTATTGATTTCATCGATGACGCTAGTAAGTGAATGGGCAGGACAAACTTACCGTACGCTCTCTTTAGATTATCCTTGGTTTAACTTTATTGTAGCGCCTTTTGGCCTCTCCTTTACTGCATGGTTAGGCATGCGTTTTTTCCCCGGTAGCCAAGGCAGCGGTATTCCACAAGTAAAACTCGCCCTAGAATTACAGCCGACTTTAGATCGCTCCCATCTGATCTCCCTACGCATTGCAGTCGGAAAAACATTTTTACCTATTATGGGACTATTATCAGGCGCATCGGTTGGCTTTGGCGGCCCTGCGACTCATGTCGGCGCATCATTAATGGCCTCACTCAGTAAAATCATTAAATTCCCTGCGCACTACACAACTAAAGGCTTATTACTAGCAGGCAGTGCGGCAGGATTTGCTGCAATGTTTAGCGCACCGCTTGCCGGCATTATGTTTGCTATTGAAGAAATGGGGCGAACCTTAGAAGAACGCATCAGTAGCCTTGTGTTAACGGCAATTATCCTAGCGGGAATAACAGCTTATTCGCTACTACACACTACGGTATTTTTCACTGATGAATTATTATCCCTCCCTTGGGGTGAACAGTGGCTTGCTATTCCTCTTTGTGGCATTATCGGCGGATTCCTAGGAGCCGTCTTCAGTAAGATTTTGGTTCGAGGACAACTGGCAATTAGAAAGCTAAACCTATCTATTATTCTCACTGCCTTTATCTGCGGCTTAATTATCGCCCTATTGGGGTATTTATCTAATGGTGAAAGCTTTGGTACAGGTTATCAGCTAACACGTAACATCATCCATAGTGACGCACCTATAGACCCCCTATTTCCCCTTTATAAAATGCTCGCAACCTGCGCCACATTTTTTAGTGGTATTCCTAGCGGCTTATTTGTGCCAGCCATCGCTACCGGTGCAGGTATTGGCTCAAATTTAGCCGATTGGTTTCCTATCGCACCCACTTCGATTATGATTTTATTATCCATAACCGCTTATTTCTCGGGTATGTTACAGTCACCCTTTACTGCATTTGTTGTTGTACTGGAAATGACTCATAGCCATGAGATTTCCATTCCCATTATGGCCGCTGCTTTTTTAGCCACAGGAACAGCCCAAATAATCAACCCCAAGCCTTTATATCGTGCTTTATGCGACAACTACACAACAAAAGATAAAACAGCTGATGATTAAGCTCTACTTCGCCCTACTGATTACTAGCTTTAGCATAACTAATCTTGCCGCTAGTCCTGCACCCGACATAAACTTTAAAACGTTGCGCAATACCCAGGTACAGTTAAAAGAATTACGCGGAAAAGTCATTCTAGTGACATTCTGGGCGAGTAATTGCCCCAGTTGCATTACTGAAATTGAAGACTTCAAATCACTCTATGAAGACTATCATAAGCAAGGCTTAGAGCTATTCGCTGTCAGCATGGCTTATGATCGCCCCAATTATGTCGTTGCCGCCGCTAAAAACCATCAAATACCTTACAATATTGTATTAGACTTACGTGGTAATATCGCTAAAGCGTTTGGACAAATACAATTAGTGCCGACCACCTTATTAATAGACAGTTCTGGTGAAGTGATTTACCAAACAACGGGCGTCTTCGATTTACAAATGATGCAATCGCGCATTGAATTATTACTTAATACAAAAAAAGGTTAATTATGCTTTGGTTAAAAGCCCTACATCTTATCTTTATGGTCACTTGGTTTGCTGGACTATTTTATCTACCCCGCCTATATGTTTATCATGCACAAAGTGAGGATACAGTCAGTAAAGAACGCTTTAAAGTCATGGAACGTAAGTTATTTTATGGCATCATGACACCCGGCATGATTATCACCTTTATCTTCGGGTTTTGGATGCTGATTGATTATGCATGGGCTATGTATGCGAGCATGGGGTGGATACATGCAAAGCTAGCCTTATTGCTGGGACTTGTTGTCTACCATTATTACTGCTATCGATTTTTAAATGATTTTAAATTCGATACTAACCAACGATCACATATCTTTTATCGCTGGTTTAATGAAGTGCCGGTTTTATTTCTAGTCCTCATTATTATTTTAGCGGTTGTTAAACCTTTCTAATTATGCAGATTTGGAATCAAGATAAATACATTCAGGCTTGGAATTATGCATCACAAGCCCATATTGGGCAGTTTGTTCCTGGAACAGACATCGCGTACATCAATCATTTGGCTAATGTTGCAATGGAAGCAATGAGTGCGATTGCACTTAATACGGATATCGAGAATCCGGATTTATTAGTTCAGTGTGCGCTATTACATGACACCATAGAAGATACAAACTGTTCCTATAGTGAGATAGAACAGTTATTTGGAACTGCTGTCGCTAAGGGGGTCTCTGCCCTAAGCAAAGATAAAAATTTAGCAACAAAAGCAGAACAGATGCAGGATAGTCTGCAAAGAATTCAGCAACAACCGGCTGAAATTGCAATGGTTAAATTATGTGATCGCATTACCAATTTACAGCCACCACCAAAACACTGGAATACAGAAAAAATCGCTAAATATCAAAAAGAAGCGATTTTAATTCTGGAGTCATTAGGCGCTGCCAATGACATGCTTGCCCAACGCTTACAGTTAAAAATTACTAACTATAATCAATACCTATGAAACGGCTTCAGCCTCAGCATCGCGTTTTTTTCTTTTATCGCACTTTTCAGTACAAACACAATCTGTTCCAGCACCACCACAAGACCCTTTAATTGCATTACGTCCGAAGATAACGCCGACAGCCATAACCACAATCACTAATAGCATAAATGCAAATGTAACGAAGAAATAAATCATTTTTCTACCCTTGTATATTTTGTAAATAATGGAGTTGCTTGCTCTGCAAACCCTTGTTGTTTTTTGATAATGAAAAAAGCAGCGAGCTGTTCTTTTTTCGCAATTTTGTAGCCTTCTTCAGCGCCTAGTACCATCAATGCTGTTGCCCAAGCGTCAGCCATCATACTCGATACATGCAAAACTGTCACTGATGCTAATTGATGCGTTATGGGGTAGCCAGTTCTAGGATCTATGGTATGTGAAAAGCGCTTACCGTCTTGCTCAAAGAAATTACGATAATCACCTGATGTCGCCATTGCCGTACCAGTAACCGGAATAACTTTTTGTAATTCACGTTTATTAATAGTCGGTTTTTCAATGGCGATATGCCATTTTTCTCCTTGGAGATTGTGACCTTTTAAGCGTAATTCACCACCAATTTCTACCAAATAATCATGTACGCCATAGGACTCCATGACTAAAGCGACTTCATCTACAGCATAACCTTTAGCCAATGCAGATAAATCTAAAGACAAATCAACATGTTGCTTCTGTAATTTAGAATTCTCGGGAAATAAAGACCAATATTTATCTCCGGTAGTCGCTAATATTTTTTGTACCGCACTCATTTCAGGGGCGGAAAACTTTGCTCCTTCTGTACCAAAGCCCCATAGATTAACGAGCGGTCCAACGGTAATGTCGAAAGCACCTAATGATTTCTTATTGATTACTTTAGCGGCAGTTAACACCTTAAATAATTCAGCTGACACAGCTTGTGCTTGCAATGTTTTTTGCTGATTAATCACAGAGAGCTCTGAATCTTTTAAGTAAGTAGACATGCGTTGATTAATTGCATCTAGCCGCACTTTTATAGCATTTTGTAATTGTGTAACGCTGACAGCTTCAGGTAGTTCACTCGCCTTTATATTAAAACTAGTTCCCATAATGGGGCCTGAATAATTAAAGGGGTAACTTTTCGGCGCAGCACTATCGCAAGCTGACACTAAAAAGATTAACCCTAGAACTAAGCTAAATTTAAGATTTTGTTTAAACATAAGAATTAAAAGTTATATGACTGACATATTTCTAAACCGACTGAATTTCAATTCAGTTTAGAGATAAATAAGTATTTTTATAGTTCCCATGCTCCGGCGTGGGAACGATAAGTAATAGGCATATTTCACGCACCCTTTAATTAAAAAAGGGTGACTAAGAAAACCTAGCCACCCTTTTAATTTGTAATAAATTACAAATTAACCACCGAAATCATCTAGCATGATATTTTCTGGCTCTACACCATTGTCTATCAGCATATTGATAACTGCGTCATTCATCATTGGAGGTCCACACATGTAGAATTCACAATCTTCTGGTGCTGGATGGCTTTTAATAAACTCTTCCAACAAGATATTATGAATAAAACCGGTGTAACCTTCCCAATTATCTTCAGGTAATGGATCAGATAACCCTATATTCCATGTGAAGTTATCGTTCTCTGCAGCCAACATATTGAAGTCATCTTCATAGAACATTTCACGCTTAGAACGTGCTCCATACCAAAATGACATTTTACGATTTGTTTTCACAGTACGTAACTGGTTAAAGATATGTGAACGCATTGGAGCCATACCAGCCCCACCACCAATAAAGACCATTTCAGCATCAGTCTTTTTAGCGTAAAACTCACCGTAAGGACCTGACACAATACACTTATCACCTGGTTTTAGGTCAAAAATGTAAGATGACATGATACCTGGTGGAATAGAAGCATCTGCACCTGGCGGTGGAGTTGCAATACGCACGTTTAACATGATTTCTTTTTCTTCAGGAAAAGAAGCCATTGAGTAAGCGCGTAAAGTATCTTCTTTTACATCAGATACATATTGCCATAGGTTGTATTTATCCCAATCACCACGGAACTCTTCTTCAATATCAAAGTCCTTGTAATTAGCAATATGCGGTGGACATTCGATTTGAATATAACCACCCGCCTCATAGTCAATACGTTCGCCATTAGGTAACTCTAAAACAAGCTCTTTAATAAAAGTAGCTACGTTATTATTAGACTTAACCGTACACTCCCATTTTTTAACACCGAAAACACTGTCTTCGACTTCAATGTTCATGTCGTGTTTAATAGCAACCTGACAAGCTAGACGCTCACCTTCTAATGCTTCACGCTTAGTAATATGACCTAATTCAGTAGGTAGAATCTCTCCACCGCCTGAATGAATTTTCACTTTACATTGCGCACATGTACCACCACCACCACAAGCGGACGGAATGAACAAATCATTGTCGGCTAGTACGGTTAATAACTTACCCCCTGCTGGAACATGAATCTTTTTCTCATCATTGATGAGAATTTCAACATCCCCTGAGGATACCAATTTATTTTTTGCACCAATGATGATAAACACCAATGCAATCACGATACCCGTGAAAATAATAATCCCTAATGCAATTTCTAGCATTACGATACCTTCCTAAAGTTGGATTCCAGAGAAAGCCATGAAGCCAAGAGACATCAGACCTGCGCTAATAAATGTAATTCCTAGACCTTCTAAGCCTTTTGGAATATCACTGTATTTTAGTTTTTCACGAACACCCGCCATCACAGTGATAGCTAATGCCCAACCAAAACCACTACCCACACCATAAACAACCGATTGCGTAAAATCGTAGTCACGCTCAATCATGAACAAACTACCACCTAAAATCGCACAGTTTACTGTGATTAAGGGTAAAAATACGCCTAAAGCATGAAACAAAGCAGGGAAAAATTTATCTAAAACCATTTCCAAGATTTGTACTAAAGCTGCAATCATACCGATACAACTTAATAATGCTAAAAAGCTAAGATCAACACCGGTGATGCCCATCCAAGATAAAGCATCTTCTTTTAATAATGTATGATAAATCACATTATTAACGGGAACTGTAATGATTTGTACCACCATTACCGCAACACCTAAGCCTATTGCTGTCGAAATCTTTTTCGACACCGCAAGGAAGGTACACATTCCTAAGAAAAATGCTAAAGCTAAATTCTCTACGAAAACCGCTTTAATAAATAAACTTAAATATTCATTCATTAGTGATGTCCTCCTTCACCGTGAGAAATATCCATAATTTTGAAATCAGCTGCTTCATTTTGTTCTGGTTTCCATTGACGGAAAACCCAAATAATTAAGCCAATTAAAAAGAAGGCACTGGGTGGTAACAACATCATGCCATTAGGCTCGTACCATCCACCGTCTTTAATTAATGGAAAAACTTCTATGCCAAGTAATTTACCTGAGCCTAAAAGTTCTCTAAAAAATGCAACGATAACTAGAATTAAACTATAGCCTAAACCGTTACCGATACCATCAATAAAGCTGGCCATCGGTGGGTTTTTCATTGCATACGCTTCAGCACGCCCCATTACAATACAGTTGGTAATAATTAAACCAACAAATACCGATAGTTGCTTACTAACATCATATGCAAATGCTTTAAGAACCTGATCCACAACAATAACCAAAGAAGCAATAATCGTCATTTGTACAATAATACGAATGCTGCTTGGAATATGGTTACGAATCGAACTAATTGCCGCACTTGAACATGCTGTTACAGATGTTAAAGCGACTGCCATAATTAATGATGTCGACATTTGCGATGTTACCGCTAATGCTGAACAGATACCCAATACTTGTAAAGTAATCGGGTTATTAGCGACCAATGGATCGGTCAGTACTTTTTTTGTATCACTCATAAGTCACCTAACCCTTAGTTCTTACTTTAGCTAAATAAGCAGCAAAACCTTCTTGGCTCATCCAGTATTTAACAAGATTAGTTACACCAACACTGGTAAGTGTTGCCCCTGCTAAGCCATCAACCTGAAATTCAGATCCTGGTTTAGAATTATCAACTAAGCCTTTAACTAACCCTAACGATACATTACCAGACTCATCATAGACTTTTTTACCGTCCCATAATGCACGCCAGTTAGGATTAACAACTTCAGCACCTAAGCCAGGTGTTTCACCTTGATCATAAAAGTTAATACTTTGTACTGTTTGACCATCAGCATTTAATGCTAAGAAACCATACATAGTTGACCATAATCCATACCCATGAACAGGTAGAATAATTGATTTAACCGTATCACCGTCTTTAACTAAATAAACTTTTGCAATTTTTGCACGAGTTCTAATACTAGCTAAATCTTGATCTTTAGTTAAAACAATATTTTGTGCTGGATCTTTAGCTGCTTTACGTTGGTCGTAAGCATCAACATCACCATCAACATAATCACCTGTTGCAACATCGACTAATTTAGCTTCGATTTGCTCTGCAAAGGCTTCATGAATATTCGTTCCTTCCTGTAACAATCCTGCTACATCAAGAATATTCTTTTTCATATCCATGGCTTTATTTTCAATTTGTAACGGGCGTAAAGCAACCGCTGCAATTGAAACTAAAATCGCACACACAAAACATAGCGATAATGCAACCGCGATAGTTTTTTCTAAGCTATCGTTACCTAACGATAATATATGATCTCGATACTTTGCGAATTTTTGGTAATGCTCACAGCCTGCCAATTTTTCGTTCAGTTTTTCTGCATATTTGCAGGTCTTTTTCTCATTAGACATGACGTTTCATCCTTCTCTTAATATTTGCCTGAACGACAAAATAATCAATCACAGGGGCAAACATATTAGCAAACAAGATAGATAGCATCATACCTTCAGGGAAAGCAGGATTCACTACACGCACCAATATCACCATAATCCCGATAACCGCACCAAAAATCCAACGGCCAGTATTCGTCATACAAGCACCAACAGGGTCAGTTGCCATGTAAACCATACCGAATGCAAAACCACCAAGGGTTAAATGCCAGTAAAAAGGCATCGCAAACATTGGGTTAGTATCACTACCAATCATATTAAACATAATTGAAGTTGCAACCATGCCACCTAATACACCACCCATGATTCTATAAGAAGCAATGCGTGTATAAAGCAAGAATGCAGCACCAATAATGATTGCTAACGTTGATGTTTCTCCAATTGAACCAGGAATAAACCCTAAGAACGTTTGAATCCAACTGTAACCCGCCGCATGTACTGCGTCTAGTCCACCTGTTGCCGCTAAACCTAACGGTGTTGCTGCCGTAAAACCATCAACACCAACCCAAACAGAATCACCTGAAATCGCCGCTGGATAAGCGAAGAATAAAAAGGCACGACCTGTTAATGCTGGATTTAAGAAGTTTTTACCGGTACCACCAAATACTTCTTTACCGATAACGATACCGAAAGAAATACCTAATGCAACTTGCCATAAAGGCATGTCAGGCGGAAGAATCAATGTGTATAACATTGAAGAAACTAAGAACCCTTCGTTTACTTCATGTCCACGAACCGTTGCAAATAATACTTCCCATACACCACCAACCGCTAAAGTAACGATATAAATAGGTAAGAAAAATAATGCGCCATGAACCATATTTGAAATAGGGTTCATTGAATTATAACCAAACAACGTCATAGGAATACTACGCCATCCCGTTGTTTCATCTAAACCCATTGCTTCGATTGCTAAATTAGCTTGATAACCAGAGTTATACATCGCCATTAAAATACAAAAGAGTGTCGCAATAACGACAAAAGTCATGGTACGTTTTAAATCATTACCATCACGAACATGAGTTGTACCGCGTGTTACATCAGATGGAGTATAGATAAAAGTATCAACCATCTCATAGAGACCATAATACCTTTCTAATTTGCCACCTTTTGTAAAATTCGGCTCAATACTGTCTAAAAAATCTCTAGCCGACATTAGCCTTCCTTCTCAATTTTAGTTAAATTAGCCCGTAATACAGGAGCAAAATCATGCTTACCTGGATCAACAAACGTCAATAAAGACATATCTTCTTCATCTAACTCTAAAGCACCTAATAGTTGCGCTTGGTCAGTATCTCCAACAACCATCGCTTTCACTAATGGCGTAGGTAAGATATCTAATGGCATAACCGTCTCATAAACTCCGACAGGAACAACAGCTCTGTTCGAGCCATTTTTATCAGTTGTTAATGGGAATAAACGATTATCCGCACGATCACGACTTGATGTATAAACATTCATTGCTGAATACTTATCTTTACCTGCCACAATCCAACCAAATAATTCGCGATCACGACCTTCACGTAAAGCAGAAATCTGATTGCTATAACAACCTAAATAAGCTGACCAATCCGCTGCTTCATGACCAAACAGTACTGAACCTGAAATAACACGATTTTCATCATCATTCAGTTCACCCGCTACAAGATCATCAGTGTTAGCACCAACACGCGTACGAACCAATGAAGGATCTTTAACCGCAGGGCCTGCTAATGAAATCACGCGTTCAACATTTAATTTTCCTGTAAGGAATAAAGCACCGATAGCAATCACTGCTTGGTAATCTAAATGCCAAACTGTTTTGTTTGCACTAACAGAATCAATCAAATGAATATGTGTACTAGGTAGACCAGCCGGATGTGGTCCAGCAAACTCAGCGACCTCAACAGATTGTGCAGTAATATCTGCACCGCTTGCTTTACAGAGGTAAGTTTTACCTGCTGTTAATTTAGCAATAACCGCTAAACCATTAGCAAAATCTTCGCTACGTTCTTTAATTACAACAACGGGATCCGCTGCTAATGGGCGAGTATCAATCGCTGTTACAAAAATGGAACTTGGCGTGCTGTCAACAGCAGGAACTTTACCGTAAGGGCGCGTTCTTAATGTTGTCCATAAGCCTGAAGTAATCAAATTCGCTTTGATTTGCTCTGCTGTTAAATTTTCTAATTGATCCGCTGGGTAAGAATCGAAATTTAACTCTCTTTCTTTTCCATCTAGCTCAATAACAACCGATTGTAATACACGACGTTCACCGCGATTAATTTTAGTTACTGTTCCAGCGCCAGGTGCAGTAAAGATTACGCCAGGATTCTTTTTATCTTCAAAAAGAGCCTGCCCTAATTTCACACTATCACCTTCGGCTACCAGCATTTTAGGCTTCATACCTACGTAATCCATACCCAAGATAGCAACAGATGAGACTCTGTTACCCTCTTTGATGGATTGTTTGGGCGCTCCCGTAATCGGCAGATCCAAACCTTCTTTTATAGTAAATTGCATAATAAATAAGCCTGTTGTCCAGACAAGTTGAGGTCACCCCTCTCGTTTTCCTATCACACAAAACAAGAGGCACTTCAATACATAAAACTCTGGTATTATCCCACAAACAGAGCATCTGCTCAATCAGTTCATCAACATAAACCATTTATTTATTCAGTGAAATAATCCACCAAAAAATCCACAAATGTGCTCATCTTTGCAGGGTAATAATGCCGCTGTAAATAAGTTGCATACACTGACAAGTTAGGTATTTGATATTGTTCCAATATCTCTTGCAATTCACCTGATAAAACATAAGATTTTACTGACAAAGCAGGAGAGCGCACAATCCCCATACCTAACGCCGCAGCTTCACATAGAGCCCGCCCATTATTAGACGCAAATACCCATTTAGGGCTAATTTCAACTCGCTTACCCTGCTCTTCAAAAACCCACGCATTCGCATGCGGCGTACCCAAGTAATGCAAACATTTATGTTGTAATAAATCATCAATCACTTGCGGAACACCCTGCTTATCTAAATAACTGGCTGCCGCATAAGTACCTAACGCCGTTTGTGCTATTTTTCTAGCAACGACACCTTCATCCAAAACATCAGTCACTACAATTGCAATATCAAATTGCCCCGAACTTAAATCTACTTCGGTATTATCAAGTGACATCAACACTTCAACGTTAGGGAACTTCTCCTGATAAGCCTTAATGACAGGTACCATATACAAGCCACCAAAATCAATAGGCGCATTAATGCGCAATATACCCTTCACATCCGAACTTAATTCAGCAATCGAGTTTTCTAAGGCTTCAACACTCTCTAAAATAGACTTACTTTGTTGATAATAGCTCATGCCTATTTCAGTAATTTGCAATTTTCGAGATTGGCGATTAATCAATGTCACGCCCAAGTCGGTTTCTAATTGCTTTATATACTTGCTGATCATCATTGCAGAAACGCCCTTTTCCCTAGCAACTGCAACAAAAGTTCCTAACTCCACAATTCTGCAAAAGACCTGCATTTCTTTAAATTTATTCATTAACCCCACCATAAACCCATAGTTTACATACCATAAACCATATCACATCTATGCATTTGAACTCTTAAGTTTAAAATCACTAGTGGAGATAACACAAAGCGATTCACTCGAAGGGCGACCGGACTACTATTCCCAAGCCCTTCTATTTACCTTACTCAATAGGCTATTAATTATGAGCACACTATTAAATGAAGTTTTATCCGCAAACGAACTGTACTCTACTGGGTTTGATAAAGGCGATTTAGCCATGCCGCCCGCTCGTGGATTTGCTATTTTAACGTGTATGGATGCCCGCTTAGATCCTGCTAAATACGCAGGACTTGCCGAAGGTGATGCCCATGTTATTCGTAATGCAGGTGGACGTGCCAGTGATGATGCAATTCGCTCATTGGTTATTTCTTATAAATTACTCGGCACAAAAGAGTGGTTTGTTATTCACCATACCAATTGCGGAATGGAAACGTTTACCGACTCTATCATGCGTGATTTACTATCAACCAGCTTAAAAACAGCCTCAGTTGACGATACTGGCTGGCATGATTGCTGCGAAGGAAATGGCTCTAACGAAGGTCACTTTATCGATTGGCTAACTATTGACGAACAAAATCAAAGTGTACTAGATGATGTAACTCGCATTAGAAATCACCCACTAGTTCCTAATGACATCCCCGTTTATGGCTATATTTATGATGTAAAAACAGGCTCTCTTATAGAAGTTCCTGAAGCAACAAAAGTAGGGCAATGTAAATAACTTACGATTAATACCCACAAAAAAAGGCAGTCAGATAACTGCCTTTTCTTATCTACAAGCAAACCTAAGTTGGCAATTGCTTTAACACCAAGACTAGTGCAAAATCATCTAAAATCCATTTTTAGATTTAGTATCAATTAAGACCCAACTAATCACTTGCCTAGGTTTAATTAATTCATGCACCCTCCTAAATTACTGCATAATATACTCTTAAAGCATAATAATCGTTTTCTGGTCCTCCTAATCTCACTTGTTATTTATTTTGCCAGCTTCCCTATTGTTGAGAATTTAACCATTGCAAAACATTTGTTAAATCTCTTTTATTTATTGATTATATTCTCTGCTGTATTCAGCATTTCAAACACAAAAAAGCCCTTATTAATTAGCTCTAGCCTTTTGCTATTCACCTTAATATTTCGCTGGCTGCACTATTTTTATCAACTGGATACTTTCTATTTATTCGAGCTAAGTAGCGCCTGCTTATTTTGGTTATATATCGCCACACATATACTTCGATTTATAATACACCAACAGCATATCAACGCAGAATTAGTCTATGCCGCCATCGCAGTCTATTTTGTTATTGGTTTGATTTGGACATCTACTTATCAAATTATCGAATTGAATAACCCCCATTCATTTTCAATCGTGAATGAAATCGCCACTAAAAAACAAGAACTGTTCTTTCAAATGTGGTATTTCAGCATGGTCACCTTAACCACCCTCGGTTATGGCGATATTACCCCTACTTCTATGACGGCTCGCAGCTTTGTCATATTAGAAGCAATGACCGGACAATTTTACCTTGCGATATTAATTGCCAGCCTTATTGGTAGGCGAGTGGCACAAAAGGATTCACAATAACAACACACCAACCACACAAAAAGGACTTTTATGGCACAATCTAAACGTATTGCATCAATTGATTGGATGCGCGGCTTTGTTATGATCTTAATGGTGCTAGATCATGCATCAATGGCGTATAACGCACAACACCTCTCCTCAGACTCTGCTGCAAATTTTGTAAGCGGTACACCCTTACCTGAATTTGCATTTTTCACTCGCTGGATTAGCCATCTTTGCGCACCCGTTTTTGTATTTCTTGCCGGTACAGCGCTTGCTATTAGCATTGAACGAAAACTAGCCAAAGGTTTCGATAGCCGCAAAATTGATGCTGATATCTTCTTACGTGGCGCCTTCATCGCCTTACTAGATCCAACCATTATCTCTATTTTCTCTGGTCGCATAACCATTCAGGTACTTTATGCCATTGGTGTTTCAATGATCTGTATGAGCTTATTACGCCGTTTTTCTACCAGCGCATTATTACTGATTGCATTTTCATGGATTACTTTTGGTGAGTTATTAACTGCACAGTTTTGGCCTCCTCAAGACAATATCCAAACAATCATTAACGCACTACTGTTTTCAACCTATTCCTCACCTGATCTTGTCATTAAATACCCCTTATTTCCTTGGCTTAGCATGATGATTCTGGGCTGGGTATTCGGTCGTTACCTACTCGCATTTAGCGATGGAAAAATGCGAGTCAGCCCTATCGCTCTCTCATTAACCTTTGGCACATTATTTTTAGGCTTATTTTTCTTGATTCGCTTTTACAATGATTACGGCAATATGTTCTTATACCGCGACGATAATAGCTGGCAACACTGGCTGCACGTTAGCAAATACCCGACTTCAGCTGCGTTTACTTTTTTAGAACTGGGTATTATGGCTATAATTCTTGGCTTTATGATGATAATTGAGCGCTTTATAGGTAGCCGACCGAACGGCATCTTACTCGTGCTTGGGCAAACCTCGATGATATTCTATCTAATACATCGTTTAATCTTTGAAGGATCGGCAACTTTTGGTGGCTTAAGACACTTTGCTGATATTAATATGGCGTATATAGTGAGCTTAATTGCACTAAGCTTACTTTACCCATTCTGTTTATGGTATCGTGGCTTTAAAGCCAAACACTCAAACTCAATCTTTTTACGCTACCTATAGGTACGATACAGATTCGCTTCTATGCTTTTGTATTGTTAACCATTTTAGATTTAAGGAAATATCAAGAAATATCAAGGGGGTCAGCCAGCTTGATTTTTAATCTTGCGTATAACAAGCTTACGGGTAAATATATTCTAACCAGCAAATCCCCTTTTTACGTCAAGTGATTTGGTCGTTAGACTTCGAAAAAATAATTTCTTGTAAAAGTTATCGCATACGTTAATATGCTAAGTATGGAATGGGAAATCACTTATTATAGTGAAGCAGTTCAAAATTACATTGTTTCTATGCCATCAGGAATTCAGGCAAGGTACTTACGCCTGACTGATAGAATATGTATTTATGGTGCAAACCTTGGAATGCCTCACACTAGGTTTATTTGAATTGCGAGTTAAGTCAAAAGAAGGGATTGGGCGTGTTTTATATTGCACTCAAGTCAATAAGCGTATTGTAATGTTGCACTCTTTCATCAAAAAAACTCAAAATACTCCTCCTAAAGAACTTAAAGTAGCTATTTCTCGAATGAATGAGGTTAAATTAAATGCTGACACATAATGAATTAAAGCAAAAAATGCTAAACAACCCCAAGGTTAGAATTGCATATGATGATTTAGAGGATGAGTTTTCTGTTTTTGATGAGCTGTTAAGAGCAAGAATGAGCGCAGGTTTAACTCAGTCTGAAGTTGCAGAAAGAATGGGAACTAAAACGCCTGCCATTGCTAGGTTAGAATCTGGGGGTGGGCGCAAGCAGCATTCTCCTTCGTTATCTACATTACGTAAATATGCAGAAGCAGTCGGGTGTCATGTTGAAATAAAATTGGTACAAAACTTAAATAATGCTCAGCATTTATAAGTGTTTTGGGCTACTCAATATATAAACAACCTAACGAACAAGGTTAGATTGTGATCGCGAAGCGAGCCACAACCTGAACCGTTTGCTAGACAAGCCCGGTAGAGTACGAGAAATTTAGTTAAATACACCTATGAAAATATCTTTTTGTTGATTAGCCGGATTGATTAATCACGGCTCTATTTTTTTGTAATACATTGCCTGTTGAGCCATCACCTTTGCAGTGATAACTAAAAACCAGGTCTCTTGCGTCACTTTCCCTCTGATCTCGTCAATTTTAGAGCGAACAATGCTTGCAGCGGTTAATTCGCTGCTGTTTGTGCCGAGAGTGATTGCGCTTACATAAGGTGAGTGGCTCCTGCTCTCTAAATGGGGGCTGGCGGAATCATTATTTCCATTCGAGGTATTCGTCTTCGCCCCACAATCATTGCACCACCACAAAGTAAATCAATAAATCATCCAAATTCCCCTGAAAATACTCCCCAATACGCCGAATAGCACGCGAATAAGCATCAATCGTTTTAGGTTGAAGACTTTTAAGCTTTAAATGCTGACAATGCCGAGCATAATAATGGTTGAATTGAATTGAATTTAAGTTCTGTTGATGGTGTCATGACTCTGTAAGCTCATTATTGTTCAATAAATGAGCTTACAAATTAACTTGTTATAGGTATAGCAAGCAATGAGGTTATATTTAAACCTACGGAATACGCTGCTTTTCTCCGCGATAGCGGCTTCGTCCAACTAGTACTTCCAGTTGACCGTAAAAAGCATCATCTGAAGCAGTTGTTAATATTTGATATAGCGTACGTGATAGCGTATATTGTATTTGGAGGCGAAAAATATGAATATTATAAATGTAACAGAAGCTAGAGCTAAACTTTATAACCTTATAGATGAGACAGCTAATACCCATGAACCGATTGTAATAACAGGAAAAAGAAGTAATGCTATTTTGCTTTCAGAGGATGATTGGAATGCTATTTCTGAAACTTTATATTTATTATCTATTCCAAATATGAGGGAATCTATAAAAGAAGGTCTTGCAGAAAGCCTATCAAATTGTTCTGCGGAGCTGGATTGGTGACTTGGGAGTTAGTTTATACAAAACAAGCCCAAAAAGATGCAAAGAAACTAGCGACCTCTGGATTGAAAAGCAAAGCTCAAAAAATTATTGAAATAATAAAAATAAATCCTTATCAAACCCCACCACCATACGAGAAATTAGTTGGTGACTTAGTAGGAGCTTATTCAAGAAGGATTAATATTCAACACCGAGTTGTTTACCAAGTTTACGAAGAGGAAAAAATTATAAAAATTATTCGGCTTTGGACGCACTACTCTTAATATCTACTTAAATACATTTTTCAAGACAGCTAATCTTACTAATTTGGCTGCAGGAATTTTTTGAGGATATTTTTTCTTCCAGTTATGGTAAATATCATTAGCGTATACCTCACAAACTACAAGAGCCATATAAGCAATAATTTTTGTAGGGTTGGAAGTATCAATTAAAACAAATGTCTTTGAAATTCCTTTTTTTATGTGTTGTAGAGCAATTTTATGCAAATAATAATTTCACTCTGTATCACCACAGTGAAATTCAATACGATTGTGAGTTTTGGAGAGGATTTCAACTTTTAGTTTCAATGCTTATCCAATTTTATTCTTATAATTTTCAAAAGAATTTTTAAGCTTTATATTGGGTTCTGTTGGGTTATCCAAAGCATGAAAAAATACTTGAGAATTTCTATTGCTAAGGCGAATAACTTTATCCTTTTCAATTATATTTTCTGCTCTTTCGAGAGCTGATTGAATTAAAAATTGATTTAATGTAGCACCTACAAGGTCGGCAGCTACTGTTAAGGTATCTTTAACTTGTTTGCTTACTCTGCCAGTAATTCGTTCATTTTTAGCAGTAATCATAGATATCCCCATTTATGATGTCATATTGACACCATAAATAAGTTGCATAAGAATATCAACATTAAAGAAAAAACATAACAAGCCTCTGGTTACTACCAAAGGTTGAGTCTCACTTTACTCGAAAACAGGGTTTATTATCCATACAATCAAATCCACTTGACCGTGAACCTCGCTCACTTCGGATTGGCAAATTTCCCTGTCGCCTGCTGCGGCACTTCGCAAGCTCCCCTCCCCTTATTTTCAGCGTTTATTGCGGGCGACTTAGGTAATTTTTTACAAAAAGAAGGTACTTGTTTGCTAATCGATAATTATCAGTGTAAAGATATAAGTATTAAAGTAAGAACAGTACTAGGAGAAATAGTTCGGAGCCTTTACATTTTTCAGCACATAGACGTCTGACGGCAGATAATTTTTCTCCAGCCTATATCAAGGGGACAGCCTGACCCTCCCCCGCTTTAGTAGACACTTAAGTCAAACTAAAACGGAGCAAGAAATTGAACAAAAAACAGCAAGCCAAAAGAACTCAACGCTACACAAACGAGCTTAAATCTAAAGCCGTACAGCTCAGCTTACTCGATGGTGTAAAGGCCTGTGATGTTGCAAAATCATTGGACATACACCCTTTCATGCTGTCACGATGGCGTAAAGAACAGAGAGAGAGGGAGTGGTTAAAGTGGATAAACGAAAAAAACTTATATCTCTTAAGCGTGATAAGTCCGCATTAGACAAAGTAAAGTCACTTGAAAAAGAAAACGCACGCTTAAAACAGGAGAATGAGCTGTTAAAAAAGTGGCAACGGTTTCTCGGGGAGGAGCGACAGAAAAATTCCGCTTTATCCATCGATACGGAAGCGCATTAGGCCTTAGCTATTTGTATCAATAATCAGGGGCAATAATGATTCTTAACCAATGGTCTTTTTTCGACAGCCTAGGTAGGGAAAATGCGTAAATTAAAAAAGTTAATTGATTCGATTGCTAACGAGCCTTACCCCAACATACAGCAATTAACTGGTGGTTTTCAATTTCCACGGTATCAGTTCCAATTCCTTAAAATACAAGGAAGCCCAGGAGCCAATCCAGCCTCAATTGCGAGCCTTAAAGTTGCTATTGAAGCAAGTGAATTACCCCCGCAGTTTTTAAGTTCAGCGCACTGCCGTTTAGCCGTTGCCGATTTTTTGATCCGTAGATTTAAACGAGGCATTGAAAAATTTGCCCAACAAAACCGAGGTAAAGAAGGTAGCGGTTCCTTTTATACGGTTGAACTAAGTCAGAAAATGTTGGAACGCGATAGTGTGTTATTTTCTGAACAGGATATCGAGCTGCGTTTTATCTTGAGTTTACCTGGAAAAGGATCAGGTGGAGGGACATTTGACGGGCAGCAAGCCTGGTTAATGTTTGCTCAGGAATTAGTGCTAATCGTTGATTATGCCTTGTATTATAAAGACTATAGCCCAACAACAAAAAAGCAATTAGCTCAACACTTAGACGTACAAATTAAGCGCCAAGCTATAAAAGACTATATGCAGCACAAAGACTATATTGTTTTTATTGCTAATGACGCACACTTGCCCAGACGCAGTGGCATTGATGATAGGCCGGATGAAGGAGGTGCAATAACAGCCTTTCAAGCACCGGAAACACTACTGGTTGATATTCCTTTAGCGGATCATGGTAGTATTCAGGGAATGGCGCTTAAAGCAGGCATCACCTGCATTACCGGAGGTGCTTATCATGGTAAATCCACCTTGTTGCAGGCGATATTGGCGGGTGTTTATGCTCATATCCCCGGAGATGGCAGAGAATATATTGTTACCCGAGACGATGCAGCTTTTATTCGCGCTGAAGAGGGGCGAAGTATTCAAAATGTTGATATTAGTCCTTTCATTGGCTTATTACCCAATGGCGTAAATACTCAGCAGTTTTCTTCTGAAAATGCCAGTGGCAGCACCTCACAGGTAGCCAGCATAGTTGAATCACTAGAGTTCGGTTCTCGATTACTGTTATTTGATGAAGATACCTGCGCCAGCAATTTTCTATTTAGAGATGCTCTAATAGAGAAGGTACTAGATTCAGCTAATGAACCGATTAAGCCGCTTTATTCTGTCGTCCGGTCGCTTTGGCAACAACAGAGTGTTTCTATGATATTTGTTGTCGGCGGCTTAGGGTGTTTTTTACAAAAAGCAGATACTTGTTTGCTAATGGATAATTATCAGTGTAAAGATATAAGTATTAAAGTAAGAGCAGTGCTAGGAGAAATAGCCGAAGAAAGTTCGGAGCCTTTACACTTTTCAGCGCATAGGTGCCTGACGGCAGATAATTTTTCACCAGCCTATATCAATTATCGACTGAAAAAAGAAGTGCCCATACGGATCAAACCTTTACGCAATGCACCCAAGCAGTTGGAGTATGGGATGGACTTGATCAATTTAGAAGCCTTACCGCAAATTGTCGAAGCACCGCAAATGCTGAGTGTCGGTTATTGTTTGTTACACATTAGGCTCGCGATGCAAAACAGCACGGATAAAGCGCAAACAATTAGCGATTGGTTACATTGGTTATACCAAAAACTAGATCAGCAAGGCTTGTCTTTTTTACAGCCTGATTACCCCGGCGGCTTATCTATGCCAAGAAAGCAGGAAGTGGCCGCCGCGATTAATCGAATTCGGTCGTTGAAGATTGCAAATGACTGACAGCATAGTTCTTGTTCCCAAATAAAGTTTGGGAACAAGAAAATAGTAAACGGCTGTATAAAGCAGACGTTTTTATTAACCCATCCCGGAGGGCGTAAGATGCCGAATACACAATTAAATTCAAGCCCTGACTATCTGATTCTGGGTAGTGGACTTGCCGCTTTATCTTTTGCCGCGTTGATGGCCAAAGCCGGAAAGAAAGTAAAAGTGCTTGAAGCGCATGAATTCCCTGGTGGTTATGGTCACACCTTTGTAGAAGGTGAAAAGTACCATTTTAATGCGCAATTGCATTATGTCTGGAATTGTTCTGAAGGACGCACCGTTAATAGCGTACTAAAAAAACTGGGACTGGATAAAAGCGTTACCTTTGAGCAATATGATGCCAATGGTTATGACCACATGCGACTACCTGGCTACGCACTAGATATTCCTTATGATAAAGACACACTTTGTGAGCGCCTAGCGGAACTCTTTCCCGAACAGAGCGAATCCTTGCGGAAATTTATCGCTACCGTGTGGAAGACGGCAGAAGAATTGGCAAAACTTCCGGAGCCGTTAAATATTGCTTTGGTACTGAGTCATCCATTAAACAACTGGCATGTTATTAAATACCATAAATCAACCTTACAGGAAGTATTCGACGCATTTGAACTGCCGTTAGAAGCGCAAACCCTGTTAGCTCTGCAATGGCCGGACTTTCTATTGCCACCTAATAAATTGTCATTTTTTGCCTGGGTAACGTTATTTACCGGATATTGCCGTGGAGCCTATTACCCAACCCATCATTTTGAGCACGTCATTAATTCTTTGGTTAAGGTGATTGAGGATAATGGTGGAGAAATCATTTTCAACCAAAAGGTCACAGATTTCATACTTGAGAAAAATCGAGTGATCGGCGTAAACACGATGGATGTGCAAAATCCTACGCTGTTTCAGAACTATTATGGGCAGGATGTCATTTGTAATTTTGACCCAAAACATACAGCCACTATGATCGGCAGGAGTAAATTTTCTAATGCTGTACGAACTAAACTAGATTATGACTATTCGCCTTCAAATTTTGTCGCTTATTGTGTGGTCAAGGGCATAAATTTAAAGGATTATGGTTTTGGTCGCTGGAATTTATTCCACAGCGAACAAGCCGATCTGAATAAAGCTTTCGCAGATATGTATGATCATGGTGATTATAGCGCGCTTAGTTTTGGCGTAACCACGCCGGGATTTCTCACAGAAGATCATAGTGATTGCCCCGAGGGAGAGCAGATTATTGAGTTTATAACCGTTGCCAATTATCATTATTTTCATGACCTGAAACTGCGTGATGCTAGCGCTTATCGGAAAAAGAAAAAAGAAATTTTTGATGCCATGATCGATGTTATGGAACAACACTATGTACCTAATTTTCGCGAGCATTTGGTTTTTAAAATGTTAGGCAGCCCAACAACTAATGAAAGTTTTTGTCACAGCCCTGAAGGTAACTCTTATGGATCGAATCTAACACCAGAAAATTTTGCGGCTGATCGACTAGATCATCAAACTTCACTTAAGAATTTCTATTTTTGTAATGCCTCATCAGGCTCTCCCAGTTTTACCGGAACGATTGGCACCGGTTGTAAATTATACGAAACATTAAGCGGCGATTCGGTATTAGTCAAGCAGCAGCCATGAAAATTGCTATCATCGGCGGCGGCGGTGCCGGAATGACCGCTGCGCATTTACTCGACAAAGTTCATGCTGTTACTGTATTTGAAAAGCGGCCCGTGCTGGGTGGCAATATCCGCACTTTAAATAAGAATATTGCATGCGCCTCATTGGATAAACGCATTATTCTGGACAATGGCGTTATCGAGTTTCAGCGTGATTATTTTCCAAATTTTCAAAAATTAATGCATAGCCTTCAGGTGCCGATGAAGGATACGCCAATTTCCAGTGAACTTTTTTTAGACGATAATCACTATTACAAATCTATTGGCACCATCCGCTATAGCTGTAAAACGCTACGGGAAAAAATTATCGAGGGTCTTAAACTCACGCCTATTATGTTTTCTAGCTTATGTTTTCTAGCCCGGATATCAATAGCCAGTGAAGATTCATTGCGTAACCGCCCTATTTCCGACTATTTAGGCAATAGTATCAGTGCGCGGTGGTTAAAAATGTTGCTGATGTACGCGTATTCTATGCCCTATAAAACGATTGCTAATTTTCCCGCAGAAATAGGCATCCCTTTACTGAATCATTCCGGCACATCCACTAAGTGGAATCGCGTTGATGGCGGTGTCTATACTTATATAGAAAAAATCCTATTAGGATTTCGTGGCTCAATTCATTGTGCAGCTAATATTATCGGAATTACTCGAGATTCAACCGGAGCGAAAATAAAGATGGCTAACGGTGAATCGCAGCATTTTGATAAAATAATTTTCGCTACGACACCTGATCAGGTGCTAAATTTACTGCAAGATCCCACGGAAAATGAAATTAGGCGATTTCAGGCTTGGCAAGCGAATGTTATCAATACGGTTATTCATACCGATACCTCAATATATAAACATTTCGGCGTGAGTTATTTCAGTGAATTTGATCTTTTCCAAAAAGGCACGGGAGATGCTGGTTACAACGCCTATTTAGACCGACTATGTGGCATAGATCCAAAGACATGTGCTCATTTTAGCCTTGCCTATAATCTGGAACAACAGATAGCCCCAGAGAAAATTATTGATGTACAACAGCATACAACGCCAAGCTACAACGTAGAGTCCATCCGTTATCGTCAGGAGGTTTTAGCCAGTAACGGTGAAAATAACACTTATCATGCGGGGGCCTATCTTTTTGATGGTTTGCATGAGGGCGCTATAAGCTCAGGTTTTGAGGTATCTAAACTATTGGGTGGATTACACTTGTGACCTGCGTGCAGGTGAATTTAGCCACTATAACAAAAACAGAGTTTAAGCTTATAGTGAGGTAATTATGTGCGGCCGATTTTATTTAACAGCTCATCCAGATCAGATTATTGAAAGCTTCCAGCTACAGAAATTACCCCACTATGAAGTCAGCTATAACATCAAGAACATCAAGCATCAAGCATCAAGCATCAAGGGGAAGCATCAAGGGGAAGCATCAAGGGGTCGAGCATCAAGGGGTCAGCCAGCTTGATGTTATAGCTGACTTTGTTGTATTCTATAATTTATGGCTAGATTACCAAGAATAGTAGTTCCAAGCCACCTTCTACATATTATGCACCGAGGCAATAATCGGCAGGATATATTTGAATCAGAGGATGACCTAACTCGAATTAAAGAAGATATTGAGCATTCTTTGTTAAAATCGGGGTGCTCTTTGCATGCTTATGTCATTATGACTAATCATTTACATTTGCTTGTTACCCCAAAAGACAAGGAACAGTTGACGGTGTTTATGCAGTCAATGGCGAATAGATATGTTCGTTATTTCAATGCGAAACATAAACGAACTGGCAGCATATGGGAGGGGCGCTTTAAGTCGTGTTTGGTTGATAGTGAGCATTATTTGTTTGCTCTGTATAAGTATATTGAAATGAATCCAGCCAGGGCAGCTATGGTTATGGAGCTTGCTGATTATAAATGGTCAAGCTATGCTCATAATGCTTTAGGGAAAGCAGATAAGTTGATTAGCGAACATCCATTGTATAAGGCTTTGGGAGATGATTCGCAGCAGCGGTATAAAAATTATCAAAAGATATTTGATAAGCTTGATATTGCTAAAGAGGAAAGCTTAATAACAGAAGCAACCATGCGTGGCGAAGTTTATGGTACTAATGAGTTCCATCAAAAGATCAGTCAGTTGGTTTCACGGTCAACTAAGTTGGCTACTCATGGGGGCGATAGGAAAAGTGAGATTTATAAAGATCAAGCTGGCTGATCCCCATGATTTCTTCTGAGCGTACCAAAAAAATCAAGCTGACCACCTTAACGCATCGCGGTTTTAAAATTGAGTGTGGGTTTAAAAGTTAGTGTGTTAAATCAAAATAGTGGTTAAAATCTGTGTCAACTGATTTTAACCTTAGCTTAGCCTAGAAAAGGTAACCCAATGCTCAGTCAACTTAATCACAATGAACTGCATTCTATTTCAAAACAACTAGACGGAATGCTTCTTAAGCACGTAAATTGGGTGACTTTGTTGCATAAAACAATTGTTTGTAATCTACCTCCTTCAGACTCATTGGCGATGCACCATAAGGATTGTGACTTTGGTAAATGGTACTATTCAATGACTCATCCAATGATTATTGAAAATCCAGATTTTATGCAACTTGAGATCATGCATAAAATTTTGCATACAAAAGCTAATAGCATATTAGATAAATATATAAACAATGTAAGCACGACGGAAAACGAATATGATTTGTTTCTTGATTCTGAAAAGGAATTTTTTAATACACTCAATAACTTCATTGACAATGTTCTTGCCATACAAAGTCAATTTGATAATTTAACTAACATTCCAAATAGAAATTTAGTAAATACTATGCTGGATAAGGAATATAATAAATTCACTAGAAATGAGAATGATGAATATTATATTGCCTTTGCTGATATAGATTATTTTAAGCATGTTAATGATACCTATGGGAACCTCGAAAAACATGAAACCTAAGAAAAATAAGTTCTCAATAAAAATTCACTCTATAAATCATAGAATATCCCTCTATTTTGGGGAGATTTTTTTCCTATAAAGTGGCATTTAAGCCATTTTATAGGGCGTTATCCCAT
>Ga0209290_1000085_pt1 | contig 86134 bp, 67 predicted proteins | sample EN1Hudsemesocosm_2_FD_184632 | JGI IMG/M metagenome (GOLD analysis project Ga0209290, IMG submission 184632) | Methane-oxidizing microbial communities from mesocosms in the Hudson Canyon - EN10B Hudson Canyon (SPAdes) (version 2) | ecosystem: Environmental > Aquatic > Marine > Cold seeps...
CTTGGGTTCAGCTTTCTTGGGTTCAGCTTTCTTGGGTTCAGCTTTCTTGGGTTCAGCTTTCTTGGGTTCAGCTTTCTTGGGTTCAGCTTTCTTGGGTTCAGCTTTCTTAGGTTCAGCTTTCTTAGGCCCTGCTTTCTTTGGTTCTGCCTGTTTATCTTCCAGTTTTTTCTTATCTGCTTGATCAATATGCTTTAACTTAACTACAACTGATTTTTTCTTGTTTTTTTTCTCTTGGTCCGGTATTCCCCATAACAATACGGTAATCAGCACTGTATGAATCAATAGACTCAACACAATGATCAGCGCATAACGGTTACGGTAATGTTTAGGGAGCATCTAAATACTTCTTAATTTTAGTTTCTAGTGTGTAAAGTACACGTGATAATATCTGTTTTTTTGCGCCTCGGAAACCACCATGTCGAACGTCATCCCTTTTAAAAAGCCTTCACTTAAAGAAAAACATAAAGGAAAAACGCTTTGTAAAAGTGGTTTTCATAAATGGGAAATCGTCACAAACACTAAGTTTGACGTTAAACAAGGCCAATTAGTCACACTTTATCGCTGTAAACGTTGCCAAATTGAAAAAACTAAGCTGCACTAAATACAAGTTGATGACAGTCTTGTTAGGTTGATGATAAAAATTGTTAAATCTATAGACGATACTGTTATTTAGCTTTAGGATCTTTTCACATATTTAAGCTTTGGCTTAACTTTAAACCACAATTAAAAAAAATGATGCCTTTATGTTTTCACGCCCTTTATTAGTTTTAGTCTTTACCTTGTGCTTTAGCGCCAATCTATTCGCGACACCTCAACATGGTATTGCGATGCACGGTCAACTTAAGTACGCCCCAGACTTTAATCATTTTGATTACACTGACCCTAATGCTTTAAAGGGAGGCACATTAAGACTCGGCATCGTGGGTGATAATTTTGATAGTTTCAACCCTTATATTATTAAAGGTAACGCCGCGGCGGGTTTAGGATATTTATACCAAAAATTAACAGAAGGCGCAGAGGACGAAGCATTTAGTGAATATGCGTTAATCGCTGAATCTGTTGAAGTCCCTGAAGATCGTTCTTCGGTAACTTTCTACATTAATCCAAAAGCAAAGTTCAATGACGGCTCAGCCATTACGGCTGATGATGTAGAATTTAGCTTTACAGCCTTGACCACACACGAAAAAGCGCAGCCCTTTTTTAATGCTTACTACGCAGATGTGGCATCCGTAAACATTATAAATAAACATACGATTCAATTTGTTTTTTCAACCAATGAAAATAAAGAGCTCCCACTAATCTTGGGTCAAATGCCAGTATTCTCTAAAAACTATTGGACGAATAATGATTTTGGTAAAGCCTCACTAACCTCCCCTTTAGGAAATGGCCCGTATAAAATCAAGAACTTTCAACCTGGCCGTTCAATTACCTACATCAGAAATGAAAACTACTGGGCGAAGGATCTCCCCATCAACCAAGGGCGATACAACTTTGATGAGATCGTATTTGAATATTACAAAGATAATACGGTCGCGCTTGAAGCCTTTAAAGCGGGTGAATATGACTTTCGCATTGAACGAACCGCTAGAAACTGGGCAAACTCTTACCACGGAAAAAAATTCGACTCAGGCGAGTTAATTAAAGAAGAAGTCAAACATCAAATGCCTGCAGGCATGCAAGCATTTATTATTAATACCCGTCGCGAAATATTTAAAGTCCCTAAAGTTCGTGAAGCACTCGCCTACGCCTTTGATTTTGAATGGACAAACAAAAATTTATTTAATGGCCTGTATGCCCGTAACCAAAGTTATTTTGAAAACTCGGAGCTAGCGTCTTCTGGGCTGCCTTCACCTGAAGAATTAACAATCCTTGAGCCTTTTAAATCCCAGTTACCCCAAAGTATATTTGAGCAACCTTATGCTGTACCCAACACCAATGCGCCTAATAGCTTGCGTAAGAATTTACGTACCGCGATGCAAATGCTTAAGACGGCAGGATGGGCCGTTAAAAACAACCAGCTTACACATACAAAAACAGGCAAAGTGTTTGAATTTGAGTTTCTAATTGCAAGTAAAGACTGGGAACGCATCATTTTGCCTTTTATCAAAAACCTACAAAAGCTTGGTATTAAAGCTAGCGTTAGAGTTGTGGATACCTCTCAATATATTAACCGGCGTCGTTCTTTTGATTTTGACGTAATGGTTTCAACCATTGGTCAGTCAAACTCTCCGGGTAATGAACAGCGTGAATTTTGGCATTCTTCTCAAGCGAGTACGCCGGGTTCAAGGAACCTATCAGGTATTAAAAGCCCTGTTATTGACCAATTAATTGACTTAGTCATTGCGGCACCTGACCGGGAATCCTTAATCAATCGCACTCGCGTTTTGGATAGAGTGCTTTTGTCTGGCCATTACGTCATTCCAAACTGGTTCAACCCTATTCAGCGTATTGCTTATTCCAAGCGATTAACTAAGCCTTCTGTATCCCCTAAGTCAGGTGTTTCCATTGATACTTGGTGGTTTAAGCAAAACGGATCTGATAAAGCCTTATGAGTGCCTATATATTAAAACGTTTACTGCTAATGATTCCGACACTATTAGGCATCATGCTTTTGAATTTCGTGATCGTTCAAGCGGCGCCTGGAGGTCCCGTTGAAAGTATGCTGGCGCAAATACAAGGCATGGACTCCGACGTTCAATCTCGCTTGGGCGGCAGTAGTTCAGAAGTTTCTAGTAGCAACGCTTCCTCTATAGGTTCGTCTAGTTCGGCATCAAAATACCGTGGCGCTCAAGGCTTAGACCCTGAACTGGTATCACGCATCGAAAAACTTTATGGTTTTGATAAACCCGCTTATGAACGTTTTTTTATTATGATAAAAAACTACGCCGTTTTTGATTTTGGTGAGAGCTTCTTTAGAGATAAAAAAGTGACGGAGCTCGTATTGGAAAAAATGCCCGTTTCAATCTCACTCGGCCTATGGTCTACCCTTATTATTTATTTAATCTCTATTCCTCTTGGTATCAAAAAAGCGATTAAAGACGGGTCCAACTTCGATTTATGGACGAGTAGCGTTATTATTATTGGCTATGCCATTCCGGGCTTTCTTTTTGGGGTTATTCTGATTGTTCTCTTTGCTGGAGGCAGTTATTTAGACTGGTTTCCGCTCAGGGGCTTAACCTCAACTGATTTCGAAACAATGTCGATCACTAACCAAATGCTCGATTATGCCTGGCACTTAGTATTACCGGTTACCGCATTGGTGATTGGCGGTTTTGCCACATTAACAATGCTAACGAAGAACTCCTTTTTAGATGAGATCAATAAACAGTACGTCACCACAGCACGCGCAAAAGGTCTAACGGACAATAAGATCTTATATAGCCACGTTTTTCGTAACGCCATGCTCATCGTTATTGCAGGTATGCCCAGCGCATTAATCGGTATTTTCTTCACCGGTTCTATGCTAATTGAAGTTATTTTTTCTTTAGATGGCTTGGGACTTTTAGGTTTTGAAGCTGTCTTAAATCGTGACTACCCCGTGATGTTTGGTACTTTATTTGTTTTCACATTAATGGGCTTATTTTTGAAATTAATCAGTGATTTAACCTATGTCATCATTGACCCTAGAATTGATTTTGCAAGTAGGGAGCACTGATGACTACTTTGATGACTAAACTCTTTAAAACCCAAACTTGGTCTCACCTGAACCAACGGCGGCTGAGCAATTTTAAAAAGAACAAACGAGGCTACTACTCTCTCATTGTCTTTTCTTTTTTGTTTGTTATTTCTCTTTTTGCGGAGTTTATTGCAAACGATAAACCTATCGCGGTTTATTATGATGAACAACTGTATATCCCGGTATTGAATATTTACCCTGAAACGACATTTGGTGGTGATTTTGAAACCGAGACCGATTATCGCGATGAATACATTGCTGAATTAATCAATGCACAGGGCTGGATGTTATGGCCGCTTGTTCGATACAGTTACGACACGATCAACTACAACCTGCCAGTGCCGGCTCCTGCGCCACCTTCAGCAGAAAACTGGTTAGGTAGCGATGACCAAGCCCGGGACGTGGTTGCTAGGCTATTATATGGTTTTCGTATTTCCGTGTTATTCGGCCTTTCTTTAACTATTTTTAGTTCAATTGCAGGGGTTTTGATTGGTGCTATCCAAGGTTTTTATGGCGGAAAAATCGATTTAGTTGGCCAACGCTTCATAGAAATTTGGTCGGGTTTGCCTGTCTTGTTCTTATTAATCATCATGACCAGTTTTATCACGCCCAATTTCTGGTGGTTGTTAGGCATTATGCTGATGTTTAGCTGGATGGGCTTAGTTGATGTAGTGCGTGCGGAATTCTTACGCGCAAGAAACCTAGAGTATGTGCGCGCTGCACGCGCTTTAGGATTAGATAACAAAGGGATCATGTTTAATCACATGCTACCCAATGCGATGGTCGCGACACTCACCTTCATGCCTTTTATTTTGACCGGTTCAATTACCACACTGACTTCGCTAGACTTTCTTGGCTTTGGATTACCACCAGGTTCCCCTTCGCTTGGTGAACTAATTGCCCAAGGGAAAGCTAATTTACATGCCCCTTGGCTTGGCGCATCAGCGTTTATTGTGCTCGCACTAATGCTTTCTTTACTGGTTTTCATTGGCGAAGCTGTCCGTGATGCGTTTGACCCAAGGAAAATGTAAGTTATGACGAATACGACCCAAAACCCTATCCTTGAAATAAAAGATCTATCGGTCTGTTTTAATCAAAACAACGCCGTCATAACCGCCGCTGAAAATATTAGTTTTAATGTTTATAAAGGTAAAACCATCGCAATTGTTGGTGAAAGTGGTTCAGGTAAGTCCGTCTCTGCCCAATCAATATTGAGACTACTTCCTAAGGACACAGCCTTTCACCCTAAAGGCGAGATTTTATTCCAAAATAAAGATCTACTGCGTATTTCAGAAGCAGATATGCGCAGTGTCAGAGGCGCCCACATTGGTATGATCTTCCAAGAGCCAATGACGTCGCTGAACCCTCTACATAATATTGAAAAACAAATAAGCGAATCATTATTCCTCCATAACAAAAAGATTTCGTCAGTTCAATGTAAAGCCCGCGTAATCGAACTATTAGAGCTGGTTGGCATTCCAGACCCATCAGACCGTTTAGGCGCTTACCCTCACCAGCTTTCGGGCGGGCAAAAGCAACGCGTGATGATCGCGATGGCACTGGCTAACGAACCGGATATACTCATCGCTGATGAGCCGACAACCGCATTAGATGTCACCGTTCAAAAACAAGTTTTAGAACTCATTAAATCACTACAATCGAAATTAGGCATGGCTGTTATTTTAATTTCTCACGATTTAAACATTGTTAAGCATTATGCTGATGATGTGATTGTGATGCGTCATGGGAATATCATAGAAGAAGGCACATGCGAACAGATTTTTAACAACCCGACTGATAGTTACACTCGAGAGCTGATTGAATCAGACCCAACAGGTGCGCCAGCACCAGTCAGTGAAAGCGCATCAACGATTTTGTCTACAAAAAAATTAAACGTCTGGTTTCCGACTAAAAGTAATTTTTGGGGCAAAACAACACACTACCTGAAAGCGGCAAACGACATCAGCATTCAGGTACGTGAAGGTGAAACGCTAGGCATTGTAGGTGAAAGCGGCAGCGGTAAAACAACATTTGGCCTTGCCATTCTAAAGTTGTTACAAAGCCATGGTGAAGTTCATTTTCAAGGACAAGCAATTCATCAATTTGATCAAGCGGCTTTCCGTCCTTATCGCAAAGAAATTCAAATCGTTTTTCAAGATCCTTATGGCAGTTTAAGTCCTCGGATGTCAATTTTCCAAATCATTGAAGAAGGCTTAATCATTCATGATATGGGCTCTGAAAGTGAGCGAGAGAAACAAATCATCGACGCTTTAAAAGAGGTTGAACTTGACCCGGAAACTCGCCATCGGTATCCACACGAATTCTCAGGCGGACAACGCCAACGAATCGCTATCGCTCGCGCTTTGGTGCTTAAACCTAAATTAATCATTTTAGATGAGCCAACTTCGGCCTTAGATCGAACCGTACAAGTACAAGTAGTTGAATTACTTAGAAACTTACAACAAAAATATAACATTGCTTATATTTTTATCAGCCACGATTTAGCCGTGGTAAAAGCATTAAGCCATCAAGTGCTTGTGATGAAGCAAGGTAAAGTAGTCGAGCAATCTGACTGTGACTCATTATTCACGAGCCCTAAAAAAGAATATACAAAAAATTTATTGGAAGCGGCCTATTTTTATTCATAAGATAGCCGCCCCAAATGCTAATCTCTGACTAGGAGGCTGTCGAATTTAAGACTGTTCTACGGCAAAACCGCTATGTCGGCCATATTTTCCGATCAATTTCGTTGAATAGAACAACTATTCGCCTCAATTGATCAAAAAATCTAGCTCGATCTATCGATTTTTCGTAACGAACGCTTAAACCCGACAGCCTCCTAGCATTTAGATACAAATCAGGAACACAATATATGGGTTTTTTAGCAGGTAAAAAAGTATTAATAGTTGGCGTTGCCAGCAAACTATCAATTGCCTCCGGCATTGCGAGCGCTTTTCATCGAGAAGGCGCCGATATAGCCCTAACCTACCAAAACGAAAAGCTTAAACCACGGGTTGAAAAATTTGGCGCTGAATGGGGGACGTCTATTATTTTACCCTGCGATGTTTCGAGTGATGAAGAAATTGAACAAGTCTTTGAAGAGCTAGCAAAGGTATGGGACGGTATTGATATTATTATTCACTCTGTTGGCTTTGCACCAGGTCACGAATTGAATGGTGATTATGTTGATGTCACCACTCGGGAAGGTTTCAAAATAGCGCACGACATTAGCTCATATAGTTTCGTAGCGCTTGCCAAAGCAGGAAGAAAATTAATGGCGGGCAGAAATGGTTCTTTGCTCACGCTATCTTATCTCGGTGCGGATAGAACAATACCCAATTACAATGTAATGGGCTTAGCTAAAGCTAGCTTAGAAGCTAACGTTAGATATATGGCCAGCAGCCTTGGGCCTGAGGGCATACGCGTCAATGCAATTTCAGCCGGCCCTATTCGAACACTCGCCGCATCCGGTATCAAGAATTTTAGAAAGATGTTAGCTGAAAATGAAAAACAAACACCCCTACGTCGCAATGTTACTATTGAAGAAGTTGGTAATGCCGCCGCTTTTTTATGCTCAGATTTAGCGAGCGGCATTAGTGGCGAAATTTTATTTGTAGATGGCGGCTACAATACAACAGCTGCACGCGCTTTTGACGATGAATAATTTGAGTATTTCAAAAAAGACGTTGATCTTTGTACTGTGTCACTGAATTCTACACATTGTTACTGTTAGTATTAATTTCTTAATGTTAACAGTCTTTTTCAGGTCTCTTTTGACGTTCAAATTTAATGATGGATATTTTATAGTGATACGTCTGCTTTTTACTCTGCTTTCAATTGTAACTGTATTAACACTCACAGCCTGTACAAATATTAGCGGGGCTTCAAAATCCGCCACGTCATTAACTAGTTTTTTAGGATTTTCTGAACTTCCTGATTGGTATATCCGTAGTAAATATAGTTATCCTGATTCAAAATGGATAGACAATGATTTTGGTTCGCCTATTCATTATAGAGACATTGGGGAAGGCCCCGTTGTAGTGTTACTTCATGGCGAAATTTCTTCATTACACACTTGGGATAAGTGGATTGAGTCCTTAAGCCAGGACTTTCGAGTTATCGCAATAGACCTCCCAGGCTCTGGATTAACCAGCGCGCCTCATTGCATTAAAGACCCTGCCGATACCTGCGCTGAAAACCTAACATTACATTACATTCAGCACACTTTTGAGTTCTTCATCGAAGACCTAAAGCTTGAAAAATTTTCGCTGGTAGGTAGCTCTTATGGTGGTTACCTTGCTTCTTTATATGCACTGGAGCACCCTCAAAAATTAGATAAGCTAGTATTAATTAGCCCGCTTGGCTTTCAACAAGATATTCCTTGGATTCTAAACTACGTAACCACTTCAGGCATGGATAGTTTCAATAAATACATACAGCCCGCGACCGTTATCTCGACCATCATTGATGACTTCTATGGCAACCCTGCAAACATTAAACGTGTCAATCTCGACCGAACCATACACCTAGCACAAAGTGATGGTGCACATGCCGCGAATGTTTACCAACTGTTACGTGTTCGACAACTAATGGAACACGGAATGTTGTTTGACATGAACGATATTGTGACACCAACGCTTTTAATGTGGGGTAAAAATGATTCATGGGGTTCATTAGAGCACGCTACTCGCTGGGAAGAAGATATCAGCGACTCCTTGCTGGTTAAATACCCACTTGCAGGTCACGCTTTAATGGAAGAGTTACCAGCAGAAAGCGTCGCTGACGCGATCGCATTTTTCACAAATGAACCATTACCTAGCATTGAAGGCCTCGGTTTAGGCGGTACATTCACTGTAAGCGAAGCCGCAGATGGTTTTGATAAAGAAGCACTATTTGGAAAAGCCACACCCGATGACCCAGAAGCTGGAGACAGCCATGCAGACCAAGAAGGTGAAGAGACATTAATGGAAGACTCTCCAGAGTAGAGAATCATTCCTGATACAATGGCTAATAGACTTAATTTAAGCTTTTAGCCATCATAAACTTCCAGTCAATAATCTCTGTACCCTCAGAATCATATAGAGATAATCCGATCAAATATCCTTGGGCGTGTGGTTTTACCCAACGTACCTCTGCGATTAATTTGAAAGGTTTTTCATGCGCGTCGAACTCAATCAACAATGTGTGAATTGCCCCCACAACAAGCGCCTCATATACCAGTACTTGAAGCCCATTCGCAGATAAATCAACACTCTCACACTTAAGCACGACAGAGGGATTCTCTTCTCCTGGCTCCTGCGAGACCGTCTCAATATAGATTTCAGCCCCCATATTTAATCGGGCCTCTTCACGTCGTTCATCTACATTAAAGAACCGACCTAATTCATCATCTTTCACTTAAATTGCCTCATTATTTTGACGTTCGTAAACGACTTACAACGCGCTCTAAACTCTCTTCAAACTCAACACCATCACTCAGTATTTCAATATCCTTATTCATAATACCTGCCACTAAGGCCTCTTCAGTGTACTCAAGTTTCTTCACCCCAAGCTTATCAACAAAAATAAACTTTTTGCTCGCTGCAAATTTTACAACAAGTTTGAAGCGTTGCGCTTTATTATCCGAGTCGCCATCTTGCTGAGCCACAGAGACCCAAGCACCTAGTTTACAATTAGTAACCAGTGTAAGCGCATTATGCTCTTGTTCTGCTCGCTGTTTATCAATACGTTTCTTTAAAAGTTGCTTTGTTAGTTCAGCTATTTCTTCTGCTTTAATTTTAGCCATTTTTTCAGCGTGTTGTTTTTCTGCCAACAAATGCTCCGCTTCTTTTTGAGCCTTATCTGCAGCAATCACTCTTGCTTTCTTTTGCGTTAGAGCAACTTTTAGGAGACCTGAACTTGTTTTTTGTACAACGCTCATAAAATTTGAGTCTGCCACCAAGGGCTTGAGAGTCTGTGACGTCAGCGCAATATTTAATTCTGAATAGGTACAACGTTTAGTTTTTATGCCTAAATAATTACAAAAAAGTACCTCTTGAACCTCAGGAAAAATAGCAACAACTTGCTCTCGACTCTCAAGAGAATCTTTTACAGAATAAAACCACAGCCTTTCTTCAATACGACTATTTAATATAACATCTGTTGGCTTAGACCATTCTTTATGCCCATTACTGGCCACAAACTCAAACTCTTCTACCAAGTTCCCTTGAAGAATATTTACAAGATCATTCTGAATGTCTTGCCATATTTGATCATCAACATTGATATTATGTTTTGCACACTGAGCTTGCATATCATCTAACAAGTTATCGACCCACTTATAAGCGGCTTTCCCCTTTGCGCAAAAAACCGCTTTAATTTTTGCGGTGAGTGCCTGTATATTTTCATTTAATTCAGGATTGCATTGTTTTTCAATGCTTTGTGCAAGTACTTTCACCCAACAATTTGAGACAAATTTCTGTATTGACTCTGTAACAAGTTGACCTGAAAATAATGTATTTAGATATGTTTTTGCATACAATTCGCAATATTCGTCCCAAGAATTACGAGCCTCTAACACTTTAAGTCTTTGAACAACTTTTAAGGCTTTACTGGACTGCCTTTCAACAAAGCTTTCCCACCTAGCTAATAATGTATTTAGAGATTGCTCATTCTCGCAATCTAACTCAAACAACAACGTGCTGATACTATTGAGTTCATCTAAAACAATTCGTTTTGACCTTTCTGGACGAGGCTCCCAACCTAAAGTTTCACTTGATATACGATCAACTAACTCAACAAATAGTTCAAGGAAGACTAAGTTGCTACTTTGATGCATTAATTTGAAAAAAGGGTGACGCCAAGTTTTTACAATGGCATGAATATCATCACTCAGCCTATTTTTTCGCCCCCATACATCAAAAATCCGATCAGAAATAAATGCGAAGTTATTTAACGTAACGGGGAACGCCGTTTTACCTAGGGCACCCGCGATATTTTTTAACACTGATTCAGTTTTATCTTTAGACGGCACATACGTCAAGTTTCGAAAAAAGGACTGTATCTGATCGAACAATTCTTCAGTATTCGCCATTCGATAGCTTAATTCAGGTACACGAAGCTGTTTAGCGATGGTCTGAACGTCATTGAAGGCGTGGTTGGTAATAGCTACACTTTGATTCAAGATTTATTCCAAGTTTGTCATTCTATTCGGTCTATTTTTAGTCCAAAATTTCATTTACCAAATCATTATAGATTCAATCTAGTATTTGAAAGGTAAATAAATATTTTTTTATGATTATGTCGTGTATTCGACCATTGCATTAAAGCGTGCAATGCAGCAACATAGAACACATTTCAATAGGCTCCATGAGTATAAAAAATGACCAACCGTCTAGATAATGTAAATGTTTCATCACAAGAAGTATTAATCACTCCAGAACAATTAAAGGCTGACATTCCTCTAACGGAACAGTCGCAAAAAACAATTACAGATGGCCGCGATACAATTAATAATATTTTGGCTCGTAAAGATCACCGTATTTTTGTAGTTGTTGGCCCTTGTTCCATTCATGATATTGAAGCTGCAAAAGAATATGCACAAAAACTAAAAGCTTTATCAGACAAGGTAAACGATACGCTTTATTTAGTAATGCGTGTCTATTTTGAAAAACCGCGTACTACAGTAGGCTGGAAAGGTCTTATTAATGACCCTCATTTAGATGATTCTTTTGATATCCAAGAAGGTTTACATATCGGACGCCAGCTTTTATTAGACATTGCTGAGATAGGCCTACCAACAGCAACAGAAGCCCTTGACCCGATTTCTCCTCAATACCTTCAAGATACTATTTCATGGTCAGCAATAGGGGCGCGCACCACAGAATCACAAACACATCGTGAAATGAGTAGCGGTCTTTCTGTTGCTATCGGCTTCAAAAATGGTACAGACGGTGGATTAGGCGTTGCGATGAACGCTCTAAACTCAGTCTCACACCCTCATAGCTTTTTAGGTATCAACCGAGAAGGTCAGGTAGCTATTGTTCGAACAAAGGGCAACCCTAATGCCCACGTTGTGTTACGTGGCGGCGGCGGTAAAACTAATTATGACTCCGTGAGTGTTGCCGTATGCGAACAAGAACTCGAAAAAGCAAAACTTGCTAAAAATATCATGATTGATTGTAGCCACGCTAATTCAAACAAAGACGCAGGGCTTCAACCTTTGGTTATCCAAGATGTAAGCAACCAAGTACTTGAAGGCAATAAATCTATTATAGGTATTATGGTTGAAAGTAATTTAAACTTCGGAAATCAATCTATCCCTAAAGATTTATCTGAACTTAAATATGGCGTTTCAGTAACAGATGCTTGTATCGATTGGGAAACAACAGAAAATTCAATTCTTGAGATGCATGATAAATTAAAAGATATTTTACCTAACCGTTAATATTGCCACAAAAATTGACCTTAGCCATTTTCACAAGGCTAAGGTCATAGATTCAGCTTTGCCTACTAAGGTTTTTTTAGCCATTGCACTCATTTTTTTAATCTCGTACTCTCGCCTAGAGGCCGTGGACCTACTTTCATACACTTCGGTATAAACAACCTCTTTTGGTTTTCGCCCTCGAAAATATTTCGCACCTTTCTTTGACACGCCTTCAAAACAGGCTAAATGCTCACTAAATCTTCGATCAACATCGGTCGTGATACCGGTATAAAGCGTATTACATTGAGTCCTCACCATATAAACAAACCATTGAACCACCACCCGATCCTCGATAAGATTTTTTTTAACGCTGCACAGCTCTATTTGATCACTCATTCATCATCCAAACTCCGACTAATTTGCAAAATGTTAAGGAAGGTAAAATCAATGTGACTACCAATGCTTTTATACAAAGAAACAACTAACATTACACAACTACTTATTTGTGTAACCGGCTGTAACAATGAAACAATATATATTCAACAGAAAACCTTCCTCAAAAATCAATAACGATATTGAGTCATCAAAAGCCACTACCTTACAACCATCAATTAAAAACTCGGAGGTTTGGGGCATGTCGTCAACCGACGCTTTAAAAGTAAATTATATTGATGAACACCCTACTCACAAATAATTTCGTTTAAAAAGACATAAAATAACAACAACCTTGAGCCCTACCCCTGCAGTCATTTATAATACGCTCCCTAAAAATGTACATTGGATCTCATAATGCCTGATTCCATTAAGAACGACAGCCCGGACAACACTGATAACGTTAAATTTAACCGTTTGTACTGGCATAGCCGCAGAGGAATGCTTGAACTTGACGTTATTCTTATTCCGTTCCTTAAAGAAGCATACAACAACCTTCCTGAAGAAGACAAATTACGGTACGAAAACTTATTAGAATGCGAAGACCCAGACTTATTTAGCTGGTTCATGCGTAATGGTAAGCCTGAAGACCCGGATACAGCAAGAATTGTTCGCATTATTATTAAGCATGTTCGACCAGATTAATCTTGAAATAAAGCCCTCTTTTTTTCTTTCAGCAATCATTACGGCAGCTTGTTTATCTGCCTCATTACTAATTGGGTCGCGAGATATCCCATTAAGTTTAATGTTTTTGCTCCTACTGGTTTTAGGGGGGATTAATTATTACTATGTCAGTTTATTCGGCTTCCTTAAATTAAAAAACTCAATTACTTTTATCAGGGTTTATCAAAAAGAATTAACTTTACTCGACTCGAAAAAACACGGCTTTCGCGCCAAACTTTCCGATAATAGCTTTATAACACCTTGGCTGTGTATTTTAGTTTTTTCATCTACAACAAACAAAAAAACGAAAATAGTTTTACTATGTAAACAAAACGTTGAAAACAATAATGATTTCCGTCGATTTAGGGTTTGGACAAAATTTGGTAAGTCCACACCACAAAATATAGCCTTGTTTGAGTAACACAATATGAATACGACACTACATTCCCTTATCACAAACAACATTAATACACTTATTCGCCTACCTTATTCTTTTGTGACCATTACAGGTATCGATGCGGAGAAGTTTCTTCAAGGACAATTTACATGCGATATCGCCACAATAACTAATGAAGGGCTTCAATTTGGCACTGTTAATTCACCCAAGGGTCGAATGTATGGTCTTTTCAAAATTGCACGCATTGAAAATGGTTATTTAATACGCTTGGAAACCAGCACTGTCGAACAATTTATGACGAACATAAGTAAATACAAAGTATTTTTTAAATGCGAGATCAAAATTAATGAGCACTTTTCATCGTATGCTTATGCGCCTATTACAAACGATGATAAAAACCTTCCTAAACGACTCAATCAATTACTAAAAACTGACTCTGAGTTCGTCGTACGCATCTCAGAAAATCAGTCACTATTTGAAATATGGAGTACTGACTTAACGCTAGCAGAACTAACAACCAATAATGATCCAGAAAGTTGGTTTGCCCTAGAAACTCAACTAGGTATTCCTGAGTTATACTCCGTCACACAAGACCGTTTCATTTTACAATTTTTAAACCTTCAAGAATTAGGCGCTGTCAGCTTCAAAAAAGGCTGTTACACAGGCCAAGAAATTATTGCTCGCATGAAATTTTTAGGTAAATTAAAAAAGAAAATGTATTTGTTATCCTCTTCTAACAAAGAGATTGCAGAGGCTGGCTCAGATATTTACGATGAGAACAGTAAGAAGTGTGGCTTGGTCGTACGTTCGCACTGGAGTGATACGACAGGCAGTGTCACCTTAGGAATTCTTAATACGAGCTATTCTGATAGTGACGACAAGGTGTATTTAACCCCCGAAAAAAAGTATCCCTTTAGCGTCAGCCAAATAGGTTATGACACTTAAAACTTCCTAGACACAATATTCATACAAAGCCCTTGAAATAAAGCGCACAAAATCATCAAGCCTCTGCTATAACTAATAGCTACAGATATATTATTTCATAATAGATATTACGATATATTAGAGGCTTAAATTAAATGTCAGATATTGGTCAAAAAATTAAACAAGACATACTCGATGCTATCGAGAATGATTCAATTGTTTTACCTACATTGCCAGAAATCGCACTCGATGTGAGAGAAATAACTGAAAATGAAGATTCAAGTTTATTTGATTTAATCGAAGTCATTAACAAAGATACTGCGCTTTCTGCTCGCTTACTTAAAGTAAGCAACAGCCCACTTTTCCGTGGCGCTAACGAAATTACTAACTTAAACATGGCGGTTAATCGCCTTGGGATGCAATACACCAGTAATTTAGCAACTGGCCTTGTGATGGAACAGATGTTCCAGGCTACTTCAGAAATGATAGACACACGCATGCGCGCAACATGGCAACGTAGTACTGAAGTTGCAGGTATCTGTAATGTACTCGCTAGACAACACTCACATTTAGCCGCGGGTCAAGCTACATTAGCAGGTTTAATTTATGCCATTGGCGCACTACCTGTACTAAAATATGTTGAAGATAATGACGTCCAAATAAGTAGTGTTATGTTAGACAACTTAGTCGATGAGCTTCAACCTATTGTTGGCGAAAAGATTTTAGAAAAGTGGGACTTTCCTGCCGAGCTTCGTCCAGTACCGAAAGAGTGCGTTAATTTTATGCGGACAGGCGACAAGCCCGATTATGCAGATTTGGTTATGGTCGCAATGCTACAAAACTACATCGGCTCCGAGCACCATTATGTAGAAATGGATTGGCAACATATCTCTGCATTTAAACGAATGGGCATTGACCCGAGTATTGATCCTAATGAAGACGAAGACTTAACAGCACAAATGGAAGCTGCGATGTCACTCTTGAATGGCTAAACCTTAAAAAGCGCTTATAGAGTGTATTAGTACACTCTATAAGACAAACAGTCGCGATATAATCAATTAATGAGACGCAGTTAGCCGAATGGCATCGTTAACTGAGCCGACGTCTCGCTTAATACAGACTCCCAATTGATTGCCGTTTGCCCCGTTGCTTTTAAATACGTATTTGTTTTTGAAAAAACCTGACTACCAAAAAAACCACGATAAGCCGAAAGCGGAGAAGGATGAGGGGCGTCTATAACGCAGTGCTTTTCTCGATCAATAAACTTCCCTTTCTTCTGCGCATAACTTCCCCAAAGTAAAAAGACAACATCCTCACGCTGCTCATTTAATAACTGCACAATTCGGTCGGTAAAAACCTCCCAACCTTTTCTTTGATGAGCCCCTGCATTCGCTTGCTCGACAGTTAATACAGCATTTAGTAATAATACACCTTGATCCGCCCAAGAAGTCAGACAACCTTGCTCTGGAATATCCATACCGACATCAGTATTTAATTCTTTATAAATATTTTTCAACGAGGGAGGTACATCAATACCAACTTGAACAGAAAAGGAAAAGCCATGCGCCTGATTGTTACCATGGTATGGGTCTTGACCAATAATAACGACTTTTACTGATTCAAAAGGCGTATAATTTAGCGCATTAAAAATTTCTAAATTTGGCGGATAAATAGTTTTACCCGCCTGCTCTTCAGTCGCTAAAAAAGTACATAATGACTTAAAATAAGGTTGCTCAAACTCATCGCTCAGCACTTGCAACCAGGAGCCTGTTAAACAGGCTATTTTATTTAACGACATTCCGCTCCAGAATATTCTTGATTATGCCTGAGGCTTCATATGAGGAAATAAAATTACGTCTCTTATCGAAGGAGAGTCAGTAAATAACATCACCAAGCGATCAATACCGATCCCCTCACCCGCTGCCGGCGGCATACCGTATTCTAATGCCGCAATATAATCTGCATCGAAATGCATTGCTTCATCATCACCGGCATCTTTCTCTGCTACTTGCTTAAGAAAACGCTGCTTTTGATCTTCTGCATCATTTAATTCAGAAAAGCCATTTGCTAACTCTCGTCCACCGACAAAAAACTCAAAACGGTCCGTTACAAATGGGTTATCATCGTTTCGTCTAGCGAGTGGTGAAACCTCCCAAGGGTACGCTGTTATAAACGTAGGCTGGTCAAGTTTCTCTTCGGCTGTTTCTTCAAATATTTCACAAATATACTTACCTGCACCCCATGCAGCTTGCTTAGCTGAATCAGGAACACCAACCTTCTTTGCGTAAGCCTTTAAGGTATCTAAGTTATCTTCTGCCGCTTCAAAAACAGCAGCATCAAACTCAGGGTTATACTTAAGAATTGCTTCAACCATCGTCATTCGAATAAACGGCTGATTAAAGTCATATAAGCTTTCTTGGGTAATATTACCTTCGCGATCTTTTACAGTGTTCTTAATGTCTGTGGTGCCCAAGACATCTTTAGCGACTGTTCTAAGCATGTCTTCGGTAAGGTTCATCAAATCATTATAATTTGCGTAAGCTTGATAAAACTCAATCATGGTAAATTCAGGGTTATGACGTGTAGATAAACCTTCGTTTCGGAAGTTACGATTAATTTCGAAAACACGTTCAAAACCACCAACGACCAAGCGCTTTAGGTATAGCTCGGGCGCAATTCGTAAGAACATATCAATACCTAAAGCATTGTGATGCGTCTCAAAAGGTTTTGCGGTAGCGCCACCAGGAATCACTTGCAACATCGGCGTCTCAACTTCCATGAAATCTCTTTGAGACAAATATTGACGAATACTCGTCACTATTTCAGATCGAATTCTGAAGGTTTCACGTGTTGCTTCATTTGCAATTAAATCAATATATCGTTGACGGTATTTGATTTCTTGGTCAGATAAACCATGAAATTTATCAGGCAAAGGTCTTAGGGATTTGGTGAGAATTTGTAGATTCTCTACCTGCTCAACTTCAACATAAAGATCGCCCTTACCAGACTTTCTCAAAAATCCATTTGCGCCGACGATGTCACCCAAATCTAAATTTTCCCACGCCTTCGATACCTTTTGAAGTTTTTTACCCAAATAACATTGGATTGTACCCGTCACATCCTGCACACCGAGGAAAGGTCCACCACGTCGCATAACTCGGCCCGCGACACTAATAGGTTTATTCAATTCAACTAAAGCTTCCTTATCAAGCTCACCAAACTCCGCCTGTAATTCACCCGCTTTATGTTTGCGCTCAAAATCATTTGGGTGGCCATTCGATTTACAATCTTTACGAAGGTTAACCAGTTTCGCCCGACGCTCAGCAATCAGTTTATTCTGATCTTCTTGCTTTTCGATTGGATCTTGCTGCTGTTGATTTGGTGTATTTTGATTTTCAGACATAAATTTTTCCTAAAGGCCTTTCTTTAAACTTGCTTCAATAAATTGATCGAGATCACCATCTAGTACTGCATTACAGTTGCTGGTTTCTACGTTTGTACGTAAATCTTTAATCCGTGATGAATCTAACACATACGAACGGATCTGACTTCCCCAGCCAATATCAGACTTTGTATCTTCTACCGCCTGCGAGGCTTCCGAGCGCTTCTGCATTTCGAATTCGTAAAGTTTTGCTCGTAGTTGTTGCAACGCTTTATCTTTGTTTTGGTGCTGAGATCGCTGATTCTGACACTGTACGACGATACCACTCGGTTCGTGTGTAATACGAACCGCTGAATCCGTGGTATTGACGTGCTGTCCACCGGCACCACTTGAACGGTAAGTATCAATTCTTAAATCGGATGGGTTAATTTCAATATCAACATTGTTATCTATCTCAGGCGAGACAAAGACAGAAGCGAAAGATGTATGTCGACGACTGCCTGAATCAAAGGGAGATTTTCGAACTAAGCGATGCACACCTGTTTCAGTACGCAACCAGCCAAAAGCATATTCTCCCGTAAACTGAATAGTCGCACCTTTAATACCCGCAACATCACCCGATGATGACTCTACTAGCTCTGTTTTAAAGCCTTTTTGCTCACCCCAACGTAAATACATGCGCAATATCATGCTCGCCCAATCCTGAGCCTCTGTACCACCGGAGCCTGATTGAATATCTAAGAAAGCATTATTCGCATCCATTTCACCCGAAAACATACGTCTAAATTCAAGCGTTTCTAGTTTTTCTGCTAACGCCGCTAGTTCTGTTTCGACTTCAATAACAGTATCTTCATCCTGGTCTTCAACGGCAATTTCTAATAATTCTTCTGCATCACTCAAACCAGTATCAAGTGTTTCAATCGTTTGTACAACTGTTTCTAAACTTGACCGTTCTCGCCCCAAAGCTTGTGCATTCTCTGGGTTATCCCAAACACTTGGGTCTTCCAATTCTCTTTCTACTTCAACAAGGCGTTCTTTCTTAACATCAAAGTCAAAGATACCCCCGAAGTGTCATTGCGCGTTCGCGCATTTCTTTGATTTTCTGAACGATTGGATTAACTTCTAACATTCGTTAAATAACCACCTTTATTTATTAAAACTTTAACATTAATCGAAATAGCGCTGCATTTTATATGAATCTAGAACCCGGAGCTATAGATCAAAATCGAGATATCCATGTCTTTATTTCTTTCGCTGTATCCTTCCAATTTGATTCAAGCAAAATCTCATGAAAAACGTCATCAACTATCTTATATTCGCGAAATTCCATCTTTAAATTATTAAATAGATTTTTACTTACCCAAGGTTCTACCAATGTATCGCCCGCACCATGCCATACCGCCACTGGTGTTTTGATTTCACCGGCATCACGCTTTACCCTATCAATTGTTTTTAGGTACTCTGAAAACCATCTAGCGGAAACCTTGCCATGGTTTAATGGGTCGTTTACATAGTCCTCAACAACCTTGGTATCAGAACAGACAGTATAAGGATCAATATCATTAGCTAAGGATAATTCGGGTATAATTGAACTCATGGTTTTACCCATGAACGCCTTCAGCTTAGAAATTGGAATTGACACATCTGCTGCTGGACCGCTTAAGGCAACAGCGGCAAAACGGTTGGGATACTCTAATAGGTGTAGCACACTGATCATCCCTCCCATTGAATGCCCTAGTAAATATTGAGGCATCGAGTCTAAAGATAAGCGAAGCTGCTCAAGATCTTTTGCATAATCTAACCACCGCCCCACATGACCTCTTTTCCCTTGAGATTTGCCATGTCCGCGATGGTCAAGCGCATGCACTTCAAATCCACACCCGACAAACCATTCAGCTAAGGCATGGTAGCGCCCTGCATGCTCACTCCATCCATGAGAAATAACAATTGCTGCTTTTGCATTTTCCGGGATCCAGTGATAGTAATTTAGTACCACCCCATCAAATGCTTGAACTTGCTCCTCATAAACTTCCACAAATTATCCCTTATTGTTTTCTCAATTTTTAAATGCAATAGTTTACCTTATGAGCCGTTTTATTTCGTCTTTATTTCTAGATTCAAAATCTAAAGTAACCACTCTATAATAACAAACACTGTAATTTATTAACTTATCAAGGAAGTTTTATGAAATACGACAACATTTTACAAACTATTGGACATACACCTCACGTTCGAATCAACCATCTATTTCGTGATGACATTGAAGTTTGGATGAAAATCGAACGAGCGAACCCTGGTGGTAGTATAAAGGACAGAATTGGGCCAGCAATGATTGAAGCAGCTGAAAAAGAAGGGCTTCTCAATAAAGATTCCGTCATCATTGAACCGACCTCAGGCAATACTGGCATTGGCTTAGCTCTGGCCGCAGCAGTGAAAGGTTACAAGTTAATATTAACAATGCCTGAATCTATGTCTATTGAGCGCCGGAAATACTTAAAGGCCTTGGGCGCAGAATTAGTACTCACCCCTAAGGAAAAAGGAATGATGGGAAGTATTAACAAAGCATTAGAATTGTTAGAAGAACACGATAATGCGTGGATGCCTCAACAGTTTGAAAACCCTGCAAACTCAGCCGTCCATAGAAGTACAACAGCCCAAGAAATATTAACCGACTTCTCTGACGGCCTAGATTATTTAATCACAGGTGTTGGCACCGGTGGCCACATCACGGGATGCGCAGAGGTTTTAAAAGAAACATTCCCAAATTTACAAGCTTTTGCCGTAGAACCCGTTAAATCTCCCGTCATTAGTGGTGGTGAAAAAGGTCTTCATCGCTTACAAGGTATCGGTGCTGGTTTTATACCCAAGATTTTAAACACAGAAATTCTTAACGGCTCGATATTAGTCAGTGAAGAAGATTCATTTGAAATGACACGGCAATGTGCATTAAAAGAAGGGATTTGTGTTGGCATTTCAACTGGGGCCAGCCTCGCAGCGATTAAGCAAAAAGAGTCAGAGTTCCCAAGTGGAAGCAAAATAATCACCTTTAATTATGATACCGGTGAGCGATACTTATCGATTGAAGATTTATTCTAGAAATCTCACGCTGTACGTTTATTAAATATAAAAAAGGGCATCTATCTTAGATGCCCTTTTTTAATGTTTACATTTCAATGCACGCTATTTAAAAATCAGCTGCATTAAGTGGATCTGTACTATTTATGACTTCATATGCATCATCCCACGTGTCACCATCGGTATCTTCTTTTAAGGGATCTGTTGCCAAGTTAAATTCTTCTATATTGGTCAGTGAATCAGCATCGGGATCACTGAAACGATCATCCGCATCAGCATCATTCAAACCGTAGAATGTTTCATAAATACCAGACATCCCATCACCATCTTCATCCTTTAGTCCCAAGCTATCAATCGTGACACTGTTCGGGTACTTACTAACAAATATAAGTTCTGACTCGCCATTTATGAAGGGCACTAATTTAAGCACTTCTTCATCATCGTCAGCCTTATCTAAATAGCTATTATTTACTGAACCTGAAGCACTTAAATCTTCTATGTCTTCAATAAAGATACCATTGCGAGTCGGCGGGTTTAATGAATCACTGCCCGTATTAATATCGACAACGCCCACAAAATGCCCCCCAAGCTCAATTAGCTCACGAAAGCTATTAAAAGTGGACGTTTTATACGTTTTCACCAGACTAGGATCAACATCATCATTCTCCCCAAGCCCTGCTAACCGTTTGTGACCTGAGCCTAAATATACTGATACGCCATCTTGCGACAAAGCAATTGGCCCACTTAAATCAGCTTCAGCCGATAAACTTGGCGAATATACGATACCACCATTAAATAGATTATTCGTTTCATCTATGTTTACAAAACCGAGATTAGAAATGACTTGCCCGACTGCTTGCTTAAAGCCGTACAAACGAGACGTAGCTTGATCCCAAAAAGTGTCTTTAAGATTAAAGTCTTCAGAGCCTGATAGATTTGTAATAGCTTGCTGCCCGGCTGCGTTGAACATCTTATGCGTATATTCAGTCGCACTTTTAAGCTGAACAATTACACTCGTGCCCGCAACAACAATGGTATCAAGTGTTGCACCAAGCTCTGAAGCGTCCGAGACCAGTTCTAACTCAGCCCCCGAGACTAAATCAATATATTTAATTAAACCACCAGCGTACGCTAAGTACAAACGACGACTAAGCGGTGAATAATCAACTTTAACGAGGACTGGTGCTCCCTCACTTTCATCAATTTCAATCTGAGTTAAATACGTTGCCGCCATCGTGTCAAAACGGACAACTTTATCCCATCCTTCACTAAAAAAGGCCAATTGTGCTTGATCAACTAAAGCGTCATCAACCCATTGTGCATGCCCTATTTGTTCAATTGTGTTTTGTTGAGCCATCCATGATGAAAAGCATTGTTTTTTACTTGTCGTGTCATCCAAAAAACCGTCTGTCGCGAGTGAGCAGCTAGCGTCCAAAGCAAAGGCATCTATGAGGTCCAAAACACCGTCATCATCACTATCTATTTCGCTTGGTAGTGAATCAAAGTTAATTGAAAAGCAATACGTGATACCAGCAATATTCGGCAGTACAATTTCTGTATCACTACATGGACTTGAAGTAGTGGCTAAATCATCAGGGATTTCCAAACATTTCACACTGGAGTCGGCATTTTCAACCCGGCATGTTACTGGCCCAGATTTTAAGTCAGCATGTAAATTATCATCAAATACTCCGGATAACTCCTCATTATCATTTAAACCATCTTCATCTGTATCAACGAGACCAGGGTGAGATAAAAGTAATAACACTTCTATACCATCAAGTAATCCATCACCAACACCATCTGGGTCACCGGCATCAGCACTATCAGAATGCTTGTTACTTATATCACTGTTTTCATCGGACTGCTCCAACACATTAGTATAAAAATCACCATCAATATCCTCAGCGCCATCATTTATACCGTTCGTTAAACCATCTTCATCAGGTGTATCTATCACCCAAGGATCAGAAATTTTAAAGTTCTCTGAATTAAGCATATTAGGGTTATAGCCACTTACACCCACATTAGGGTCAAAGCCGTTCACTGCAAACTCACGCTCAATTTGCATTAATTCAGTAAAATCAGTCAGTCCATCGCCATCAGTATCAACTTTATCAGGCCTAGAGACACTTCTTATGTATAAAATTACGTTTTCAATTTCATCAGCGGTATCTTCAGCACGAATTACCGTCCGAACTATCCTATCAGCGTCATTATTATCAAAATCTTGGGTAATAAAATTAACGTCTCCAAGACGGGAATTTAATAATATTTCAGATTCTTCACCAATGGAAATTAATTGGTTCGCTAATATAACGGCACCATCGGCTATTGCTGCATCTTCTGCTACAGCAAATACCCATACCTCTTCATTATCTAATAAACCATCCTGATCTGAGTCATTATTAGTCGGGGAGGTGTTTAAATAATGCTGTTCGATACCATCAGGAATTCCATCCGAATCTGTATCCCAATTTAACACGTCGACTCCAGAATCAAGACCATCTAAAAGAAAGTCATTATCTGTATCGACGTCATTTGGATCTGAGCCAAGCGCTCGTTCATCAAAATCAGATAAGCCATCGCCATCTGTATCAGCCCTATTCGGGTCCGTAGGAGCAGGCGCAGGCTTGCTCAGGTCGACATGCTCCGGATGTAACTCTTCACCATCACTCAAACCATCACCATCCGTATCCGGATTTATAGCTGTTTCTGACGATTCTTCTTCATCATCAGTAACGCCATCACCATCGGTGTCTGGTAAATGTGGATCTGTTTGTTTTTCAACTTCTTCAAGATTAGTTAAAGAATCTCCATCAGGATCCTCTAACCCGTCTTCAAGACCATCACCATCAGAATCTTTCTTTTTAATGTCAGTAAAAGTGCTATTCAGCTCTACTCGGTCACTCAATCCATCCTGGTCTGAATCTTCATCACCATCTAAGATGCCGTTATCATTAGAATCCGTATCTAAAGGGTCAGTCCCTGATAGCAAAATTTCATCGCCATCTATAAGGCCGTCCCCGTCAGAATCTCTATTTTTTGGGTCTGTTTTAAAACCATTTACACCGTGATGCTCATCAAAATCACTCAATTTATCATGATCAGTATCGGCTAACCCTGGATTAAGACCTAAATCAATTTCCTCATTATCTTTTAAATCGTCACCGTCAGTATCATTGCTGTTTGGATCTATAAAAAATACTGTGTCAGGTAGGTCAAATTCTTCACGCTCAATTTCGGTATACTCGAACCTATATTCATGTTCAAAGTCATCACTTAAACCATCGCCATCAGTATCGGATAGATTAGGATTACTTGTAAACAAAGGTCTTTGCGGGTCGACATCAATGGCCAGTTCAAGGGGATCTGTTAACCCATCTCCATCGGCATCGGCAGAAGTTGGGTCAGATTCATGCACATTAATTTCGTCATTGTCATCAATAGTGTCACCATCAGTATCTTTCAGCATAGGATTTGTTCCATGCGTAAAGACCTCATCGAAATCACTTATACCATCCTCATCCGAGTCTGCCTTCTGGTAATCCGATGAGCTAAACTGAAGCTCCTGCCCATCCGTTAAACCATCAGTATCTTCATCTTCATCGCCATCTTTGATGTTGTCACCATCACTATCGGGATTATCAAAAGCGGTCCCTGTAATGTTAATCTCTTGACTATCGGTTAAGCCGTCTGAGTCGCGATCTTCTGCGCCGTCATTTACACCGTCTCCATCGGAATCCGCTAACCAAGGGTCAGTATTAGTCTCTTCTACTTCTACCCGATTAGATAAAGCATCGCCATCAAAGTCTTCATCACCATCCTCAACAGCATTAGAATCTGAATTAGCTAGTTCGAAATTATAAAAAGGCTCTTCTGTACTAGGATCAATATGATTCAATTCGAGACTATCACTTAAATGATCAGCATCTGAATCTTCATCCCCATCAACAGTCCCATTATTATTACTATCAGGATCAATGAGACTTGTTAAAGTATTATTTAGCTCTTGAAGGTTAGTCAGTCCGTCTTGATCAAAATCTTCGTTACCATCTTCAACACCATTAGAATCGGTATCTTTGATTGAAGGGTTAGTAAGTGTTTGAGTCACTTCAATCAAGTTTGATAAGCCATCGTTATCAGCATCAGCATTCTGATCATCGACATCTGTGCCATCTACATTTGTGAAACCCTGATCAATTTCCGTATTTGTTTCATTAAGCTCAACATTATCACTTAGGCCGTCACCATCCCTATCCTCATCGCCATCGAATATACCGTTATTATTAGAGTCAGTATCCAAAGGGTCCGTCAATGTTAGCAATATCTCTTGGCCGTCTGTAAGACCATCGCCATCAGTATCCTTATTCCCTATATCAGTACCGTTCTCTATTTCGAGCCGATCACTTAAACCATCGTTATCAAAATCTCCAGAGGTCAACTCAAACGCTAAAGGCGGTTGATTATATAATTGAGATATTCCGTTTGTTCGATAACTAATAACCAAGGTATCAATTCCAACGGGCACCACACTTAAAACTTGATCATTCTCTGTTTGTTGAGTGCTTGACCATATATTTTGACCAACCAGAGTCTCCTGGTAATTTCGTAAAATTTGCGAAGTATTAGTCGGCACAGTAATACGAAGAGAGTCATGTTGTAGACCTAGCTCAAACGGCATAATGGTAATTTCTTGGTCATTCCCATCCTCTAACCATTCATTGGTCAATAAACTCAATACCTTGCCTGAGCCGAAATTTAAGGCTTTTTCATTATTAAGTTCTTCAATAAACATGGGGAATTTAAGTGAAAGGTCTTCTGCTTCTTTAAGTATTGACTGAGAAATACTCTGAGGGCTAACAATATTAATCGTCTCTTTGCTTAACCTAGTTTTACTAAGTTCATCAATAATCACATCACCAAGGAGTAATCGTTCAGTTTTAGCCAGTTCATCCGCCCACACAGAATCTTTATAACTAATAAGCGATTGAATCTGACTCACCGGCGCTGGATCAATTGGTAGTGACTTATCAAATAGGTAATGTGTATAAGTTCCCGCTTCATTGCCATTAGTCTCTACTAATAAGTAGTTTTCTTGGTCAATAATTTGCAGAATCCTTAGTGCGGAACCGACATCAAAAATGTCCGTCAGCTCTTCTTTATTCACATCATATGTACGAATCTTGCCGTTTAAATAGCCTATATATTGAATATCCATATCAGCAACATCGTATTCAATTGCCGTGATATTCCCCTTAATTGATTTTTCACTAAGCGGTTGTAGGAATGTTGAATTTTTGGCGTCATATCGGATAACCTCGGGCCATTCGTATTTAGCGAAGAGTATTTGCTGCTCACTATTCGTATTTATTTGAGGCTCATGACTGACAACGACACGATCAAGTTCTTGTTGTCCCAGCCAAGTAGAATAACAAGTGCCAGCAGGAACCATTGATGATTTTTCACCAAAAGCATAATCATTTAAATCATTAACATTCAGATAATCATTCGCTGGTAAGGTACCTACATTAAGAGCTGAATCTTCTAAAGCATCAAGAACGCCATCGTCATTAGTGTCTACATCATTTGGGTTAAAGTGAAGAAGTCGAACCTCGATACCATCTGACAAACCATCACCATCTGAGTCTTTAACAGTTGGGTCAGTTTTAGTTACGTAAACCTCTAAACCATCAGATAATCCGTCGTCATCAGTATCGGGGTCTAGTGGGTTAGTGTTCTCCGTTAACTCCCTTCCATCTAATAAACCATCATTATCGGAATCAACGTTATTTACGAAAGTGCCTAACGCCAATTCATCTTCATTTAATATCCCATCACGGTCCATGTCATTGTCAGAATTGACTGGTACGGAATTATCAAGCGGGAGAGTTCCTAATTTGTTAACTTCAACCCCGTCTAGAAAGCCATCTCCATCTGTATCGGCGTTATTTGGATCAGTGCCCTCATCAAACTCATCATTGTCAGATAGACCATCCTGATCACTGTCTACGGAATTAGGATTACTACGATTATTTGGGTTGTCTGGAAAAAGTTCATTTAAGTCACTTAACCCGTCACCGTCAGCGTCATCGGGGTTCCCATCACTCTCTGCAAAACAGGCAGAATCATATTTAAAATAGTCATCCCGGTTTAATACAGTATCGCCATCACTATCAATACCGTCATCAAGACTAGGTTGAAAAACGTTAACGCCTACATAAATTTCTGCGGTGTGGGCAAAGGTCGGAGGATCTAAGTTATCGGCTGTATCTCTATCTGGCTCAGCAAGTTTCAATTCAACATGGTCACCAAACTTAAGGTCGACACCTGGGTAAACAAGTGTTTTAGCTGCCTCATCTTCTATTCCGTTAATAAACCATTCTGGAATATACTTTGATAAAGTGCCTTCTTTAAATTCTTCGTAATCGATTGTAATATCGTCCCCTGATTTAGGGAACTTTGGAAATAAGTTAAATTTAGTCGTCAGTATGTCAGGGTCAAACGTAATCACTTCTACAGCAGGTGTACTTCCAATATCGTTACCAATTACATAATCGAAAGATATGGTTAAAATACTTCCAAATTTAATATTAGTATCAGGGTTAGATGGAAATTTAAGACTATTTTCTCCTTCTAACACCTCTCCATCTAGTAACCATACAGGCGTAAAGTGCTCAGAGAAATATTTATCATCTGCCGCAGGCTCAGATATTTCCACTTGAAAACTATCTTTATCAGAAGCATCAAACTCAGGTTCTTCCGAATATTCAAAAGCAAAACTACTAGACGGAGCATTAGGAAGAATGAGGGCAAATTCAGTCTCTAAGAGCAAGTCAGAATCAGGTCCTGATTTTAAATATATTTCCGCCGTTATAATATCACCATCGATTGCATTGCTAGCTGGATGACTGAACGGAAAGGCTAAATCAAGCGATTGAAATTCATTCGAATCTTTACTTGCATCAAATTTCAACCATTTCACCTTGATGAATTCTCTAGCATCAGCTGAATTTAAATTATATGTACCCGCAAAAATAGTAAGATTCTCTGCTCTGCTATATGTGGACTTTTCTAAATTAAAACCTTGTGTATCCAAGACAGCTACCGTGATCTCTTTAATGATGACCCCATCATTATCTACAAACGAAACAGTCAAGATATCACCATAAGCGGTCTGACCTGACAATAGGGTTAAAGACTCATCTGACGTTGTAATATCTATATCTGTTGGTTGATCATTCACTATCCGGGTTAATGACCACTGTAATTTAAAAACCTGAGCAAACTCTATGATAGCTTCACCGTCAATTTCTATTTCGACAGGCAGCCCTGGTTTTGGGTATTTAGATGTTGCTTTAACAACGGATAAATCGCCATTCTTTTGATACAGTTGAAACTCTGAAGGCGCTGCAGCATCTTTATATTCCACTAAAACGACTGGCCCAACAGGCTGGATTGATATAACCGGTATATTATTATTCGAATCAACAAAGTCATGTAACTGGTTATCATCAAAGCTAAAGTAATCAATCTCACCATCTATATACGCAATATAAACACGACGGGCATCTTCATCCACCAAGGTGCTAGATACAACGTTACCCTTATTTGGCAAGATAATATTGTCATAAAACCGTGTATCCGCATCTATAACGCCATCAATCTCAGTTAAAGACCGAAAGATCCTGTTCCAGTTTTGATCATAAACCCAAGTTTGATTATTAAAAGGTATGTTGAGCGTTGTCGTATCTGAAGTTGTTTCATTATTAATGAAGTTATAGCTACATTTTTCTTCACCCAACTCATTTACAAAACCGTCAGTTTCTAAATAACAGCCACTATTATTTGGAAAAGAGTCAATTTCATCATTTATTTCATCATTATCACTATCCGTATTTAATCCAACAATCTTAGTCAATTGTGCTGCAATGAATTCCACAAACCCAATTTCAGCAGACCCCGCAGAGTAAACGACATCTATATTAAGCGTGTCCCCCTTAGATGAATTAAAATACTGTAAATGAACTGATGCTGAATCGTCCACATCCGGATCAAAATCAAATGTTCGATATTGTTTAGACTCCCCTCCGTTAAGATTCCATGTCGCTTGCAGCTCATCAAGCTCAGTTATTTCAAAATAGTTGCCAACATCTGCTTCATTACAAAATAAATAGACTTCACATAAGTCATCCGTTGCCTGAAACTCAACTTTAACAATTTTACCTGCTTCTGGTTCGGTAGGGTTAAAACGTATAACGAGATCTTGTGGATTAATTATTTTGATAGGTATAATTTCTGCGTACGTCTGTACTGGCTCAACTTTTGTTATCAATGTCAAACGAACTTGGTAAACGCCTGCAACACTGCCTATGGCATTAAAGCCTATGGCATCATCCGTGTTGAAAGTATCCTTTATTAGTAGGTTCCCAGCTTCCGGTGAGCGGATAACTTCCCAGGATACAACAAAATCAGAGCCCGAATCCCCTTCAAAAAGACATGATTCTCCATCATTATCACAGTCTGGTAACGACGGCTCTACCGGCCCGGTTATTCTATTAATTGAAAAGTTTACTTCGCCCGATAATGGCGCAATGTAATTAAGTGAATTAGCGACTCTTAGCCCCCATACACCTGAATAACTATCATCAACATCATTATATTTGGTATTATCATTTGGGAAAGCATCAGAATTATTCAGGTACCCATCATCATCTGAGTCCACCCCACCCAATGGCGGGACAAACGTGATATCACCAGTGAATAAATTTTGAACAGGAAATTCAGGTTCAATAATATTCAACTGCGATAACATTAAATCGGCAATTTTATCAATATTTTTGTTTATACCAGGTATAAAAACTTCCTCAGGCGATCGTTGCACCAAAAATGCTACATCAGACACGTCATTAAAGTCAGAAATTTTCTGGTCAAATTCCAAGCCATCCATTTCATCATCCAGTAAATCTTGAACAACGGCACTAAAAAGAGTATCTACGTTTAAGTTTGTCTCTTTAACCAAAGTATTAATAAAGGCAGAGAAGCTTTCAATCATCGCACGGTGTTGCACTGCTACTTCTTGTTCACCGCCTGAATATTGCATTGGCAAGGTGAATATCGCTGGTGCCTCATAAATACTTTGGTCATATAATTCATCTAACCGAAACGTTTTAACAATAGTGTTAGATGCAGCTTTGAGTTCTGATTTTAATGCACTAGCTGTAACCCTATATTCTAGTTCACTATCACCATTCGTATCGGTTAGCTGAGGCCCGAAAGTTTTGAAGCGTTCGGTAACCATTGCTAGAGCAAGTTTTGTTAAAGGTGTAGCAAAGCGATAAGGCTGAACTTCCAAGACTAGTTCATTTTCACTCTTGTCAATTTCAGATTCATCGGTAATTAACACTCCGTCAGAGTCACGCTGTTCCTGTCCATCTTTTAAATAAAACAGCGTTCTATCTTCTTTTAAATTATTACCATAACCTTTAATTTCATCTGTATGAAAAATCGTATTTAGCTTTGAAATAATAGGCTTTAAACCAGTATTAAGGTCAATTGTGTTATTTATTGAATCAACTTCCATATACAAAAAACCAGAATAGTCGCCCAAATTAATGCCTTCAAGCAAACTAGTATCACTTGATATACTTTTTATAATTTGGTTAACAGGCTGTCCAATTATATCGAGTGTTTCATTCTTATACGCATCGGCCAATGATGGTTCAAGCTCTACACTTAATGTGTTGAATACAGCAAGATACATCTCATTAAGAATATCGGTGGGGTTCACACCCGGCGCCTGGATTGGGCTACCATCTTGATTGATGATTTGACTGGTTTTCTCTAATATGATGTTTTGAATGGTGGAGAAATGATAAAGCGCATTATCCATCTGAGCTTGGCTAATAAAGTCATCGACGGAAATTATCGATGTTTTAAGCGCCGATAACGACTGGCGCACATTGACATTACCCTCTTCTATAATCGCTTGCGTAATTAACGACTCGGCTAATTCTAGCGTTGCAGCATTATTTACATCGCTCTCAAGTTCATCCAGTCGGTTTAATGCAACGGCATCTAGCTCTAACTTGTTGTCTCCAGATAGCTCTAAAGAAAGATCACTTAAATCTGTGCGTAAAGTTATCAAGCTTGTCGTAGCATTTCGAAATTCACTTTGAATCGCAAGCCAGCCGACTGCTTTCAAGCTATCTGTTTCTGAAGCACGAAATTTGCCTATCAAACTCTCAGCACTTGAAATAGTTGTCAACTCATTTAATTGAGTAATAAATGGTTTTAACTTGGATATTTTACTTTTAAGTTCTGTGAGTGTAGCAAAGGCATCAAATATAGTTTGAACCTCTTCTTTCGGTATCGTATTTGTTTCTCGTTCAAGGCTAGCTTCATTTAAGTATTTATCTAAAGCTAATCTTGCTTCATCAACACTTAAAGAGTCTTTAACTTCATTTTGAAGTCGTGGTAGTTCCGTAACATAACCTATCTCTTTAATACGTGCCTGAATGAACTCTAAAGCTGTCGTTGCGGCGGTCTCATCATTGGCAATAACACTACTTCCATCAGCGTTAATAACAACACTCGCTTCCGTCAATAATCTAAAAAAAGCTTCGCTCGCATCACCATGTTGTTTAATTAGCCCCGAGTTTAGATCTAATTTATATAATCCGATTTCAGCATTGACTAATGGCCCTTTGACCGCCCCTGCTTTAATTACTATGGGAAGCGGCTCTTCTTCTATTTCTGCATCAGGGATTGATATGAACCCCCTGTCACCATCTGTACATGCAGAAAGAAGCAAAGATAAGATGAGTACCGTTTGTAAAAAGAAAATCTTAAGCATTCGAGTTAACATAGAGATAGCACTTTTCCTTGTTTGGCTTTTGTAAGTGAAGCAGCCATAGATATATAAGAGAATAATCCTCAATATCTCTTATGCTACAAAATAGGAAAAACTCTTACAAATGAAGTAGTTCTGAAGCGTGAACTAATAGACTAAAAGATTAGATGCAGAGCACATTCTGCACCTAATCTTATTTTTTGAAGGGTGTAAAGCTAGAAAATACGATTTAAACCATTTAAAGCAGCTACTCGATAAGCTTCGGCCATCGTTGGGTAATTGAAGGTAGTGTTGATGAAGTAATCAAGAGAATTAGATTCACCTTTCTGACTCATAATCGCTTGCCCAATGTGCACGATCTCGGCAGCCTGATCTCCAAAACAGTGAATACCTAATATTTCTTTTGTTTCTCGGTGGAATAAAATTTTCAACATCCCAACCGCCTCACCCGTAATCTGAGCTCTAGCAAGATCCTTAAAAAAAGCCTGACCTACTTCATACGGCACCTTAGCTTCTGTTAATTCGCGCTCATTCCTACCCACTGAACTAATTTCAGGTATTGTGTAAATGCCAGTTGGCACAGCATCAATGAAACGGAAGTAATTGTTATCCAGTATTGCCGATGATGCTGAACGCCCTTGATCATATGCTGCACTTGCTAATGCTGGCCAACCTATCACGTCACCCACTGCATAAATATTCTCGATATCAGTACGATAGTGATCATCAATCGTTAATTGGCCGCGCGAATTAGCTTTTAAACCTATATTTTCCAAGCCCATTCCAGAGGTATTACCACTGCGCCCGTTACACCATAAGAACGCATCAGCTCTTATCTTTTTACCTGATTCAAAAGTAACCTCTATTGAGCTCTCAGTGCCTAAAACCGACTCGTATGACTCGTTGTGGCGTACTAACACCCCATTATTTCGTAAATGATAGCTTAAGGCATCAGATATCTCATCGTCTAAAAATGACAATAATTTATCAGCAGGATTTATAAGATCAACCTTTACACCGAGCCCTGAAAAAATAGACGCATATTCAGAACCAATAACCCCAGCACCATAGATAACAATTGTTCTAGGTGTATGGCTTAAACTTAAAATAGAATCACTGCAATAAATACGTTCATGAGTAAAGTCGACATTTGCAGGCTTATATGGACTGGAACCACTTGCAATTATAATGTCTTTTGCATGCAAAACATCTGTAGAAGCCTCGTTTCTAACTTCAAGACGATTTTTATCTAGAAAGTAAGCATGACCTGTATATAAATCGATTTTGTTATGTGCATAAAACTGAGTGCGTAACTTTACCTGTTTATGAATAACTTTTTCAGCAGACCTTAATACGCGAGGAAATGAAAACCAACGCGGCTCACCAATATCTCTAAACATCGTGTTCGTATTAAAGGAGATAATTTGCTTTACAGAATGCCTAAGCGCCTTAGAAGGAATCGTTCCAACATGCGTACAATTCCCCCCTACAACTTTTTTATCTTCTATTACAGCAACACGCTTATTGCCTTTGGCTGCATTCATAGCAGCCCCTTCACCAGCAGGGCCTGAACCAATAACTACGACATCATAGTGATACTCTGCCATAAACCTAAATGCTCCATCTCAAAATTTACAAAAAGTAGGCTTTCGCCACGGACAAACTTTAGTTCTTATTGCTCATTGCATTATAAGCAAGTGAGCTGGAATCGATCTCTTGGCCTGGATCATATTCCTCTTCATTTTCACATTTTGTTTTATCGCCACCACAGACATCACAAGCGACTTCCATTCCTAGGGCGCTCATTCCACCACAAGAGCCAGATATAGGCTCTTTCCCCATTAAAACACCTACAGACATCGCCACCACAAGAATAAGCATGACTGAAAAAACTATAAAGAAAAGCTCCATAATTCAACCCCCTTAATTTAAAAAAGACTTAAAGCCCGGCGTATAAACAGTATTAAAAGTTTCGTTTTTACGAAAAATAAAATACGCATTAATCCCTTCTTTTAATGCAAACTGATAACCTTTTTCTTCGCCCATCACCATCAACGCTGTTGCTAAGGCGTCAGATTCCATACAAGAGTCAGCAATCACACTCACTGAAGCTAAGCTATGTTTAATGGGATAACCTGTTTTAGGATCAATCGTATGTGAAAAACGCTCACCATCTTTTTCAAAATAATTACGGTAGTCACCAGACGTCGCAAGGCTATTATCTTTTAGGCTAATGGTAGTATACGCTTTTCGACCGGAAATGTTTGGCTGCTCTATTCCAAGCACCCAAGGTTTTTTATGTTTATTGAACCCTGATACCGAAATTTCACCACCTACTTCAATGAGATAGTTTACAATTTTTGACTGCTTTAACGACAAAGCAACTTGATCAACTGCATAGCCTTTTGCGATAGCAGATAAATCAACACGTACACTCTGGCTCCTTCTGACCTGCCCATTATTTAGCTTAATTGCCTGCCAATTCACTTTACTTTTGGCAACAAAAACCTCCTCACTACCAGGCACTTTATCATGCTCATACTTTGGCCCAAACCCCCATAGATCAACAAGAGGACCGACAGTTATATCGAAAGAACCATCCGTCAAACGACTTATATTATACGCAGCATCAAGCACTTCGTATGTTTGAGTCGATACCGACATGGACTGCCCTTCAGGTGTATTATTTAAAATAGAAACTTCAGAGTCTGCGCGATAGGTTGACATTAAACTATCAACCCGGTCTAAAGATTTTTCAACCACAACCCGGTAAGTATTAAGTTCAGCCGAAGACTTAGGATGATCAAACACCATTTTTACGTTATAAGTCGTACCCATCGTTTCGCCACGAATCAAATATTCATTAGGCGACTCAGAAGAACACGCAGTGATACACAGTAAACAAACAAAACCTATAATTAATTTATTTCTAATAACCATTTTACTCATAATACTTAAAAAAAATGCCAGATTACATTCGTAACCTGGCATTTATCAAACAACTACCCGAAATCATCTAACATGATATTTTCGTCTTCAACACCTAGACTTTTCAGCATCTGTATTACCGCTGCATTCATCATAGGTGGCCCACACATATAGTATTCACAATCTTCAGGTGCAGGGTGATCCTTCAAATAATTTTCCAAGAGCACATTATGGATAAATCCAGTATGCCCTTCCCAGTTATCTTCTGGAGCAGGATCAGATAAAGCAACATGCCACTTAAAATTGTCATTTTCAGACTGTAGCATGTCATACTCATCTTGATAAAACATTTCTCTTAAGCTTCTTGCACCATACCAAAATGACATTTTTCGTTTGGTATTAAGACGCTTGAGTTGGTCAAATATATGCGAGCGCATTGGTGCCATACCAGCACCACCACCAACAAATACCATTTCAGCTTCAGTCTTTTTAGCAAAAAACTCACCAAATGGGCCATACACAGTAATTTTGTCACCAGGCTTCATATTAAAAGTATATGAAGACATCTGGCCTGCAGGAAAGTCAGTACCTGGTGGTGGTGAAGCAATTCGAATATTGAACTTAACAATCCCTTTCTCTTCAGGATAATTTGCCATTGAATAAGCTCGAATAACGGTTTCTTTTACCGAAGACTTATACTGCCATAAGTTAAACTTATCCCAGTCTTCACGGTATTCACCTTCAATATCGAAATTTTTGTAATCGATTTCGTGTGGTGGGCATTCAAGTTGAACATACCCTCCCGCACGGAAATCAACATTTTCACCTTCAGGAAGTTTTAGCACAAGTTCTTTGATGAACGTAGCAACGTTTTGATTTGATTCAACAACACATTCCCACTTTTTAACCCCAAACACCTCTTCAGGCACTTCAATTTTCATATCCTGTTTTACAGGAACCTGACATGATAATCGCCAGCCTTCGGCTTCTTCACGCTTAGTGAAATAAGTTTTTTCAGTTGCCAGCATTGATCCGCCACCATCCAAAACTTTACATTTACACTGAGCACACGTTCCCCCACCGCCACAAGCTGATGAAAGAAATAACCCTTCATTCGCTAGGGTTTGAAGCAATTTACCACCAGCAGGTGTTTTAATTAAACTATCTTGGTCATCATTAACCAAAATAGCCACATCACCACTACTAACCAATTGAGCTCTAGCTGCAAGTATTATTGCAACTAGCGACAGTACAATCACCGTAAACATGACTACACCGAGTATTATTTCAGCATTCATATTAATACCTTATTTTAATCTACTAGCTCTTTGCGCTTAAAGAGAAATCCCAGAGAAAGACATAAACCCGAGTGACATCAAACCAACAGTAATAAATGTAATCCCTAGTCCACGAAGACCTTCAGGAACATCACTGTATTTTAATTTCTCTCGAATTCCTGCTAATGCAACAATAGCTAAAGCCCAACCAACGCCAGCACCTAAGCCATAAACAACACTTTCACCAAAATTATAGTCACGCTCTACCATAAATAGAGACGCTCCCATGATGGCGCAGTTCACTGTTATCAATGGTAAGAAGACACCCAGTGCGTTATACAAGTCTTGAAAATATTTATCTAAAACCATTTCAAGAATCTGTACTAACGCGGCTATAACACCAATATAAGTCAATAGACCTAGAAAACTAAGATCAACATCAGGATAACCCGCCCAAGCAAGTGCCCCCTCTCGTAATAAATTAGTATAAATTAAGTTATTAACAGGCACTGTGATCGCAAGCACCACAATTACCGCAATACCCAGACCCACAGCCGCTTCAATTTTTTTAGAGATTGCTAAAAATGTACACATCCCTAAGAAAAATGCTAAGGCCATATTCTCAATGAAAACCGCCTTTACAAAAAGACTAAGATAATGTTCCATTAAAACGCCTCCTTAACTGTATGCGCTGATATTTTAAAGTCAGCAGCTTCAACTTGGTCTTTTTTCCAACCACGAAGCGCCCAAATAAGTAGACCTATTATAAAGAAGGCACTTGGAGGCAGTAACAACAAACCATTCGGAACATACCAACCACCATCATTTACGGTTGCTAATATTTCAATTCCAAACAACTTACCAGCACCAAACAACTCTCTAAAGAATGCAACGGCAATTAATAAGACTAAATAACCCAGACCGTTACCAACACCATCTAAGAAACTAATACCTGGTTTATTTTGCATAGCAAAAGCTTCAGCACGTCCCATCACGATGCAGTTAGTAATAATGAGCCCCACAAAGACAGAAAGCTGCTTACTCATTTCATAAGCATAAGCTCGCAATATTTGGTCAACAACAATTACTAATGATGCAATAATTGTCATTTGCACAATAATACGAATGGTAGAAGGGATCTGACTTCTTATAAGAGAAATCAAAAGATTAGACATACCGCATACGAACGCAACAGCAAGTCCCATCACAATAGACAACTGCATACTCGTTGTTACGGCTAAAGCCGAACAAACACCAAGAATCTGCAATGCAATTGGGTTGTTAGTAAAAATTGGCCCAAAAAGTACTTCTTTTACTTTAATGTCACTCATTTTATACCCCTTTACGCAGTCGATTCAGGTATTTTTTGAAACCCTGTTCACCTGTCCAATATTGAACAAGATTAGTCACACCACGGCTGGTTAATGTTGCGCCTGACAAACCATCAATAGAATAAGCTGCATTCGGTTTGGTTTTATCTACAGCGCCTTTAACAAGTGCAATAACCGGTTCATCACTTTTCTCTAGGTTATAAACCTTTTTACCCGGCCATAATGCTTTCCAGCGAGGATTATCAACTTCGCCACCCAAACCCGGTGTTTCAGCATGCTCATAAAACCCAAGACCTACGATGGTATTTGCATCACCTTCTAACGCAAGAAAGCCATGTAAAGTTGACCAAAGGCCATAACCACTAACAGGTAAGATAATTGTTTCTACCTTTCCTTTAGTTTCAACCAAGTAGACTTTTGCATACTTAACTCTTCGCTTGATGCTCGCTATATCCTCAGAGCCATCAATGACAGATGACAGGGTTGGGTCTTTAGATGCTTTACGCTGATCGTATTTTAACGCCTCATCTTTACCAACCATGCCTGGATCTACGTATTCGCCGGTATCCAAGTCAACTAAAAGAGGCTTGATAGAGGAAAATAATGTCTCAATTTCATCAGCACTTGCACCTTCTATCAGCAAACCTGCCGCAGCAAGGATATTAGTTTTAAGGTTTAAAGCTTTATTAATTTCCTGAATAGGCTTAAGCAATATTACAGAAGCTGAAACTACAATCGAGCACACAATACAAAGTAAAAATGCAACGATCAGTGTTTTGCTTGTCGTTTCTTTATTAGACACGCGCTAACCTCCGTTTAATATTGGCTTGCACTACAACATGGTCGATGTAGGGGGCAAATAAGTTAGCAAACAAAATAGCTAACATCATACCTTCAGGGAATGCTGGGTTAATTACTCGAATTAACACAGCCATCACACCAATCAATGCTCCAAATACAAATTTTCCCGTATCAGTCATTGCTGCCGAAACAGGATCAGTTGCCATAAAGATCATTCCAAAACAAAAACCGCCAGTGACAAGGTGCCAATAGGCTGGCATTGCAAACATGTGGTTTGTTTCTGACCCGATCAAATTAAATACCAATGACATAGCAATCATACCGCCAAGCACACCAGTAATAATTCGCCATGATGCAATTTTAGTCAGTAGTAAAACAGCGCCACCTAATAAAATAGCAAGCGTTGAAGTTTCACCAATAGAGCCTTGTACTGTGCCAAAAAACGCATCCAACCAAGTAACATTGTTCGCAATTAAGCTATCTACTCCACCTGATGAAATAACACTTAGCGCTGTCGCGCCAGTATAGCCATCGAGCGCAACCCAAACAGTATCACCTGACATTTCTGCAGGATATGCAAAGAATAAGAACGCTCGACCAGCCAACGCAGGATTCAAGAAGTTTTTACCAGTACCACCAAAAATCTCTTTACCAACAACAACACCAAACGATATACCTAGCGCTGCTTGCCAAAGGGGCACATCCGGAGGACAAATCAATGCAAACAAAATAGACGTCACAAAGAAACCTTCGTTCACTTCATGTCCACGAACCATTGCAAAAAGCACTTCCCAAAAAATACCTACAATAAATACAACCGCATAAATAGGAAGAAAATAGCTCGCCCCATAAACAAAGTTATCCAGTAAGTTAGACGGGTCATGACCGATAAAGAACCAGCTATGCCAATCAGTCGGAATAGAACCTAAACCAGCCTCTATTGCAGTGTTCGCCTGAAACCCAAGATTCCACATACCAAAAAACATCGCCGGAAACGCGCAAAACCACACAGTGATCATGATACGCTTAAGATCGATACCATCTCGAACATGAGATGAAGTTTTGGTTACACTCGAAGGTGAGTAAAAAAGTGTGTCAAACACTTCATAAAGAGCATACCACTTCTCTAACTTCCCGCCTTTAAGAAAGTGAGGCTCCACATTATCTAATATTGACCTAAGACCCATACTTAACCCTCCTTTTCTATACGCGTTAGGTTATCCCGAAGGATAGGCCCGTATTCGTATTTACCAGGACAAACAAATGTACATAAAGACAAATCTTCTTCATCCAACTCAAGACAACCCAGTAACTGCGCTTGCTCAGTATCACCCACCAGAAGTGCACGCAATAACTGAGTAGGCAAAATATCTAAGGGCATAACTTTTTCATATGCTCCGATAGGTACCATCGCTCTATCGCTACCATTTGTGGTGGTCGTGAAATTAAACAACTTGCCTGAAAATAATTTTGATAGGTATATGTTCATAACCGAAAACTTATTAGCGCCTGGAGATAACCACCCCATAAACTCGCGCTCACTCGCCTCTTCTAAAACACTAACCTGCTGAGCATAACGACCAACATAATCAACCGTATTTTTTGCCGTTCTACCACCAAATACAGAACCAGAAATACAACGATGACCACCCGACTTTATTTCGCCATCAAGCAATTCTGTTATATTCGCACCCAGCCTTGTTTTGACCAAACGTGGGGTCTTGATCATTGGACCAGCAATAGACAAAACCCTTTCAACCGACAATTCACCACTAATAAACAATTTGCCTATTGCGATAATGTCCTGATAAGAAATTGACCAAACTTGTTTTGTATCATTCACAGGATCTAAAAAGTGAATATGCGTTCCGGCATTACCGGCTGGATGCACACCTGCAAACTCTTGAAGCACAATACGATCACTTCCTGAAGGTTTAATTGAAGTGCCACTTACCGCACAAACAAATACCTTCCCTTCAGTCAATTTACTTACAATGGTTAATCCTTGATTAAAGGACGTCTCATTTTGCTGAATAATTACTTCAGGGTTCGCCGCAAGCGGATTGGTATCCATCGCAGTAACAAAAATCGAATTAGGCGCTGCATCAAGCTCAGGTACCTTGCTATAAGGCCGAGTACGAAACGCTGTCCATGAACCCGAATCAACCAAATTATTGACTACCTGTTCTCGCTGCAAGCTAGCTAAATCAGATGCATTATATTTTGGAAATTCGATTGAGTCAGAACCTGAAACTTCAACAACAATTGATTGAAATACGCGTTTTTCGCCGCGATTAATTTCAATGACTGTACCACTTGCTGGAGAGGTGTATTTTACGCCTGATATTTTCTTGTCTTCAAAAAGCAGCTGCCCTTTTTTAACTTGATCACCAATTTGAACTGCCATAGTCGGTTTCATACCGGCATAATCAAAGCCAACAATTGCAACTTTGCTTACAGCATTTCCTTCAGTGATTTTTTGTTCGGGCGAACCGGATATTGGAAGATCCAGGCCTTTTTTTACTTTGACCATTAACCCCTGCCTAATCATCAGAAATATGTGAATTTTCCGTCGCTTTTGCTTTATAAAAAAAACAAATTGAAAAGATATAAACCTTTTCCAACTCAAACCAACACTTCATATAAATGTTAATCAGAAAGGACGAACCAAAAAGTAGCACAATTATAATGAGACATAGCCTACATTACTAGACTGAACCTCAATATTTCATCGCATTGAACTGATACAAATCATATTTATGATAGTTCATACATTGAGATTCCGCAGGTATGACAGAAAAATCAGAAAAGAAAAGATTATGAGAGCAATAAAAAGAAGAGATATAACTAGAATGAGTGCAGATCAAAAGATCTGCACTCCACAAAAACTACTTAGCAGCTTTTGGGAAACAAGGATAATCGATACCAACCATTTGATTCGCTACCCGCACAACCTGCGCACTGTAACCGAATTCGTTGTCATACCAAACATATAACACTAAACGATTCCCACTTACAATAGTTGCTTTCGCATCAACAATACCCGCTCGTCGAGAGCCAACAAAATCAGTAGAAACAATTTCTTCTGAATTCACAAAATCAATTTGCTTCTGCAATTCCGAATGTAAGGATATATTACGCAAATGAGCATTAACTTCCTCAACAGAACTCTTAGCAGTAAGGTTCAGATTTAAGATCGCCATCGAAACATTTGGCGTAGGAACACGAATTGCATTCCCAGTTAAACGACCTTCCATTTTCGGTAAGGCTTTAGAAACAGCTTTTGCAGCCCCCGTTTCCGTAATAACCATATTTAGCGGAGCACTACGACCACGACGACTACCTTTGTGATAGTTATCAATCAAATTCTGATCGTTTGTATAAGAATGAACAGTTTCAACATGACCATCAATCACGTCAAATTTGTCATCAATCGCTTTTAAAACAGGTGTAATGGCATTTGTTGTGCAAGAAGCAGCAGACAATATCGTATCTGAATCAAGAATTTGATTATTATTAATGCCGTATACAATATTCTTAATATCACCCTTACCCGGCGCTGTTAAAAGTACCTTAGCAACACCTTTAGATTTCAAGTGTAAACCTAAGCCAGCTTCATCCCGCCAAATACCTGTATTATCAATAACAAGCGCATCATTGATACCGTACTGAGTATAATCAACCTGATCTGGCCCTTTCGAGTAAATAACCTGAATACTTGTACCATTAGCAATAAGTAGGTTGTTTTCAGTATCTACTGTAATAGTACCTTCAAACGAACCATGAACCGAATCACGCCTTAATAAACTTGCGCGTTTTTCAAGATCATTTTTCGCACCGCCATCTCGAACAACAATAGCACGAAGACGTAAGTTTTCACCGCCACCCGCTTTTTCAATTAGAATACGTGCGAGCAAACGCCCAATCCGACCAAAACCGTATAACACCACATCTTTGGTTTCTTTTGAATCCGCACTTGAATCGTGTTGTCCAACCACATCGCCCAACTCAGCTTTGAGAAAGTCTTCTAAAGCTACACTTGAGTCCTGCTCTGCAAATCGAACTGCCAATTTACCAATATCAATACGCGCTCGTCCCAGCTCTAGACTATCCAAAACCTTTAGCACTGCATAGGTATCATGAACCGACAATTCTTTTTCTTCGACCTGGCGAACGAATCGGTGCGATTTTAGCAAGCCAATCACTGACTGATTAATAATGGCACGACCATATACAGAGGTCACAACATTGTTACGACGATATAGTCTTCCGATCAGAGGAATCATTAATTCCGCAGCAGCTTCACGCCCATTCCAATCCAAAAAACAGTTCTCACTCACTTCATTGCCCACGCTTCACACCTCTATATGTTTATACGCTATTATTTAAGCTTAAAATCTGAGGACACATTATCCAGATATAGCCTATTGGGCGCAACGTATCGTCAAGGTTTAAGCCTTTTTTTTCCAAAAAAGGGGTTAATTAACCACATTTAACAAAAACCTAGGTATTTTCTTTTGATTTCTTCCGTTATTACCTAGACTTGCTAAACTAATGATTATTAAACGTAGACAATAAAATAAGAGATAACCCTGTGCCAGAAATTAACGCACTTGTTGTAGATGATTCGTCCACCTCAAGAATGCTGCTCACCAAAATCCTTCGAAAAATGGACATTCATTGCGAACAAGCTTCTTCTGGCGAAGATGCTATCTCGCAACTTTCGTGGTATCACCCAAACTTCATTTTTTTAGACCACATCATGCCTGGCATGGACGGCTTTGAAACCCTCAAGGTAATAAAAGGTAGGCCTGACACAAAAAACATCCCCGTCATCATGTATACATCTCAGCATGCACACAAGTATTACGAAGAAGCTCACACTTTAGGGGCTGCAGGTGTAATATCGAAACAAGTTGACCGTGACAAACTCTATTTAATGATCAACCGCCTTTGCCTGAATAGTGTTAACAACCCTAACGAGCAAGCCGAGCAAGATGTACCCACGGTTTATCAAGAAGTTCAAAAAAATCTTGAAGCCACAATAAATGATTTTTCTAATAGTAAAATACTGGCAAGAATCTCGACCTTAGAAACTGCCTACGAAGAGCTTCATGATGAAAACCGAAGTTTAAAACTTGAATTGAGTCAGTCCAAAACAGAACAAGAAAACTGGCGGTTAAAAAGTCAAAACATATCCATCCCCCAAATTTTTATCACGCTTTTTTTAGCGTTAGCATTATTTGGCTCAACCTTTACTTGGTTCACAACTCAAAAAATTGAACGAGAGTACGTCAGCACGCAAAAAAGAATAGGCATGATTAACGAGCTTATTGATGACATTATCGATTTCCTTGAAAATAACAAAGATAGCTAGAGGCCACACCCTGAAAGAAGTAAAGCTTAATAAGCTCTACCCAAAACTTAGTTTTTTAATCATTGATGATTTTGAAAATTTTCGTTCATCTTTACGTTTAATGCTGTCTTCATTTGGTGCACACAAAGTAGACACATCCAGCACCGCAGAAGACGCAATCACTAAATGCACATATGATTCATACGATGTTATTTTATGCGATTTCAATCTTGGGCATGGAAAAAATGGACAACAAATCTTAGAAGAGCTGCGAGTCAAGAAAAGGCTCAAACACATACATACCTTTATTATGATTACAGCCGAAACAGCTAAAGACGTTGTATTAGGTACACGCGAGTACCAACCAGACGGATATATAGCTAAGCCAATCACACGAACTGTTCTTGAGAAACGCCTAGGACACATACTTACTCAGCAAAAAACACTTAAGCCTATCAATAGAGAAATCGACTTAGAAAATTACACAAAAGCAATCAGTCTTTGCCAACAAGAACTGGAAGACAACACGAAATACAAGTCATGGTGCTATCAAACACTCGCCAAGCTTTATAGCCTACTTGGCGATACAAGCAATGCAACTAAAATTTATCGTGATGTATTATCATCAAGAGAAATCCCATGGGCTAGGCTCGGAATGGGGCAAGTCCTCAACCAAGAACAACACTATGACGAAGCCAAGGACTGCTTCATTGAAGTCATAAAAAACAACCCAAATTTAGTCGAGGCTTATGACAGCCTTTCTCAATCATATTTAAAGCTTGGACAGAAAACCGAGGCCCAAAATGCACTTCAAGAGGCCGCAGACCTCTCTCCAAGAATGATCCCTAGACAAGAGAAACTTGGCTCCATTTGTTTAAAAAATCAAGACATTGAAGCAGCGAGTAACGCTTATCGGCATGCTGTTCAATATGCAGAAAACTCTGTCCATGAAAAAGCTGAACACTACCTGGATTTAGGTCGCTGCTTATCCGACCTTTCGGAAGGTGATAGCAGTGAAAATGGTAAAAACAAAGCAAACGAAGCGGTTAAAGTATTAGACTTAGCTAGCGATAAATTTTCAAACAATGAAGACGCAAGTCTAAATGCAGCACTCATTGCTGCACGAGTACTTTCAGGGCAAGGCAATCAGCAAGCAGCTGGCGAAAAGCTTCATCAAGCAGAATGCATGATTGAGGAAGAAAGCCTTTCCCCTCTCGTCGGCCTAGAGCTCGCAAAAACACTTTATTCAATGAAACAACCTGAGCGCTCAGAGAAATTATTAATTTCACTTTCTAATAGATTTGCAGACAACCCTAGTATTATTTCAAAAATTGAATCATTACTTGATGAGCCAGAAGGCCTAACAGCAAGAAAACAAGCCAAGAAACTCAACAAGTCAGGTATCTCTTTATTTGAGCAAGGAAAACTTAGCGAGGCCATTGAGTCATTTCACGCGGCACGCTCATTAACACCAAAACACGCAGCCTTAAACTTGAACATCGTACAAGTTATAATAAAACAATATAAAAAGACACCTGAAAAGCAGCTCCTCGTTGAAGCGCAATCATCTTTAGAGCGCATTAAACACATTCCTGAGCAGCACAATCAATTTAAACGCCTTATACACTTGCAGGACGTTATTAATAAACTAGTTAAAAAACAGAGGTAATATCTCACAATGAATGACAACCTAGAACCTGACTTCTCACTTATCATCGCCTCTGCTGTTCATGACATGAAAAACTCGTTAGGCATGCTACTGCATTCTGTCGATTCCATGTGCGACGAACTACCCGAAGAATGGAGAAAAAAACCAAATGTGGCAACGGCACAATACGAAGCCGAACGCGTAAATAGCTACCTCGTCCAATTACTTGGATTATATCGCTTACAAAATAAATTACTCTCATTACATATTGATGAATACTACCTAGAAGACTTACTCGATGAGCAAGCAGCTCATTACACCCAAATATTTCAAAGCAAAAATATAAACTTAAGCATTTCAGTAGAAAAGAATTTAACTTGGTTTTTTGATCGTGAAATTATTTTGGGCGTGTTAAATAATGCCTTAAACAACGCTTCTCGTTACACAAAAAGCAATATTGAAATCACCGCAAAGATGGATGGTAAATATCTACTAATCGAAATACATGATGATGGCGAAGGCTATCCTGAGAATCTGTTAGCAGCCCCTCCTGGCGAAATTTTAAACGACATAAATTTCAATACAGGAAGCACTAGTCTCGGCATATATTTCGCGGCAATGGTCACCAAACTTCATACTCAAGGCGGCCAACATGGCCATATTAAGCTTTCTAACGGGGGACGTTTAGGTGGTGGCGTTTTTTCAATTTATCTACCCTAAAACAGCAAAGCAAAAAAAGCACATCAAATACTTTTGATGTGCTTTATGATAAAATGACAGTTAGTGTAAGTTAATAACTAGAAAAAAGTCTGTCTTTTTGGCCCGATGGTGTAGCTTGACCTTGGATCATATTTAATATCCGTCATATAAATACTTCCCATTGTTGGCCCACTGGTATTTCCTTTAACCCGAATATCTTCCATGCTAATTTTTGCAATTTCAGTTGGCATATACATTTTCATCCTACCATCACCTAAAATCTCTATTTGGGGTCGCCCTTCTTGATATTTTAAACCCTCAACTGTAATGTTAGCTTCTATCAAACTTGAAATAGGCCCTAATCCAGCCATCGTTAAAACGGTATCTGATAGCTCAGCTGCAATCTGCTCATCTTCTTGCTCTTTATATTCTTCATCTTCTTGATATTTATTGTGAAAACCCGCCGCGATGCCATCACTATTCTGACCAAAGTTCATACCTAAATTTATACCCGGCATCGGCCCACCAAACCCTTGAGCACTCACTCCAGACAACTCACTGTCATCCATCATTTTCAAACCACCAAACTTTCCCATATCTATAGCTGACAATTCAATTTTATTATTAGGTAGCGGCATCGCCCCTATCGGGCTTGCTGCCATAGCAATCATTGGTTGAAATGGCGCAGTAGCCAACGCAACAAATGCAGCAGTGTAACGATAACGTTTCTGATGTTTTAGAGTACGGTTTAAGTCTTTTTCCGAGATATAACCTTTACCTATTAGCACTTCACCTAATAGGCCATTCCCTTCGGCTTGTAGCGTAAGGGCTTCAGCAAGCTGGTCTTCAGAGATATACCCACGGTTAACTAATAATCGGCCAAGCCTGGATTTTGCTATTTTTTCGTTACGATTCACTTTGCATTCCCCTTAGAGACGACCAATCAAATATGTTTTCATAGGATGAATAATAGACACCTTTTCTCATCTTATATATTGGAGAATATTTGCGAGAAGTAACGATTTGTTAATTGATGTCGACACTTGTGAACGGAAATCTAACTTCACAGCATTCATTTATTCAATATATTTTTTAAGTGATTAATTTTTATAATTTTTATTGGTATGATTCTATATTACAGAACTTAACATTCCCTGAAATAAAACTGGACTGCTAAACCATGAACTCTTTTACAAAAAAACTTCTTGCTGTAATTGTGCACTGCTTAACATTTTACATACTTACAGTCACTACATTCATCCATGCTACCCCTTCCGATAAAACACTTGCTACCATATCCACATCAATGGGAGACATAAAATTAGAGCTTTTTACTAGCAAGGCTCCTACAACTGTAGCTAATTTTATTCAGTATGCTGAAAGCGGTTTTTTTAATGGCACAATATTCCATAGAGTCATTCCAAACTTTATGATTCAAGCAGGAGGTTTTGATTCAAGCCTCACTAAAAAAAACACAGAAGCCCCTATCAAAAACGAAGCAAACCCTTTTGTTCCAAATAGACGCGGCACCATTGCGATGGCAAGAACATCCGCACCTAATTCAGCAATGTCACAATTTTTTATTAACGTTGTAGATAACAGCAATCTAAATAAATCAAGCACAAGCGCCGGCTATGCGGTTTTCGGTAAAGTATTAGACGGCATGATTGTCGCTGACCAAATCTCCAGCACAAAAACCGGCATTCAAAATCAAATGAGTGATGTTCCACTTGAGCCAATCATGATTAATTCTGTCAAAATCAGCTATCCAGAGACTAAAACAACTAAAACAGAAGCCATCAAAACCAAAACAAACTAAGTCCAAACTAAATATGAGTAATAGTCACAGTAAAAACAAAATTAAAGCAGTGGAACTAGAGTGGCAAGATAATATGCCACTTTCAAAAATGCATGAAGACTATTACTTTTCTTTAAAGTGTGGATTAGAAGAAACACGCTATGTTTATTTGACCCAAAACCAACTACCCCAACGATGGGTTAAACAAGCAATTGAAACAAAAGACATACCGTTCACAATTGTAGAAACAGGGTTCGGAACAGGACTCAATTTTCTAACAGCCTGGCAAGCATGGCAAAAACTCCCTGAGCCAAAGCAGGCCTTCAATTTCATTTCTATCGAGAAATACCCACTCACCAAAGCAGACTTAATAAGAAGTTTGTCCAATTGGACTGAATTAAATAGCCTGAGCCAAGAATTAATCAATCAATACCCTTACTTAGTCAAGGGCTCTCATTTACTCAGTTTCGATCTTGGAAAAGTAAAACTGCAGCTTATTTTTGGTGATGTTAATTGCGACCTCAAAGCGCACTCATTTACGGCTGACTGCTGGTTTTTAGATGGATTCTCACCCACTAAAAACCCTTCGATGTGGACGAACTCACTATTTAGTCTAATGGCAAAAAGTTCTCATAACCAAACAACTTTTTCAAGTTTTTCCGCCGCTGGCGTTGTTCGTAGAGGACTGGCTAGTGCCGGTTTCGAGGTCAAAAAAAACAAAGGTTTTGGTGGTAAGCGTGAGATGATATTTGGAAAGTTTATTCCTTTGAACGCTTCAGTGCACCCCCAAAACGCGCAACCTAACTGGTCCTTACCTGAGCCCGTTGATCAGTTTAAGCAACCAGTAAACCATACGGGCTCAAAACCCTATGATGCAATAATCATTGGTGCAGGTCTTGCTGGTATTACAACCGCAGCTTCACTCGCAGAGAAAGGCTTAAACGTCGCGCTAATTGATCAAAAAGACAAACCTGTCAGCGGCGCAAGCGGCCAATCTCAATTAGCCCTCTACGTTAAGTTGCCAACAGAAATAAATAAAACCTCAGATTTCATTTCTCACTGCTCTTATTTTAGTCAACGATATTTGAATGACAAGCAAAACCAACACCCTAACCATAGCTTTTGGAACAAAACAGGCTTACTTCAGCTTGCCTGGAATAGCAAAGAACAAGAGCGTCATAAAAAGTTTTTACAAAACAATTACTACCCTTCCAAGTTTGTTAAGAGTGTCAATGCGGTTGAAGCTAGTAAATTAAGCGGACTCAACATAAATTGTGGCGGACTTTGGTTTGAGAGTTCTGGCTGGCTAGAGCCTATTACATTCGCAGCAACATTACTTGATAGCCCATTAATAACTTTTTTTACACATACAACAATACATGACATTCAGTGGTGCGAAAATAAAAGGCTCTGGACGGCGACTCAAGCTGCTAAACCTGACATACCAACCCTAGCAGACAAATCGAGCTTTCAGTCAAAATATCTAATTATTGCAAACTCAAATGATGCAAAGCGATTTAAACAACTCAACCACTGCCCATCAAAGCCATTAAAGGGTCAAGTCACCTCAATACATTCAAAGTCACTCCAATCCAGCAAAGCTGTTATATGTGGCGAAGGTTATTTATGCCCACCTATAAATGATTGGCATCATTTTGGCGCAACATTTGATTTAAAGAGCGATGACGAGAGCACATGCCCCGCTGGCAATATAAGAAATATAGCAAGCATCCAAAAATGGCTTCCATCATGGTTACCTGAAAGTACAAACGAAAAAACACTCACAAAAGAAAATAAGCTAACTGCTAATGCTGGCCTTCGCTGCACAACACCAGATTACATGCCGATCGTCGGACGCGTGCCCAAATATGATGATATGTTGAAACGCTTTGCAGCCCTCAGAAAAGATGCTAAAAGCTGTGAGGAAGTCTATGGAAGTTATTACCCTAATCTTTTTATGAATATTGGACATGGCTCTAAAGGCTTGGTCACAACCCCAATTGCTGCTGAGTTACTAAGCGCCTTAATAACCGGAAGCCCTAACCCTTTCAATGCAAGCCAATCCACAATAATAGCACCTGCTCGCTTTATCATTAGACATTTAAAACAAGGAAAAATCTAAATTCCTAGCTAGTCCCTCGGTGGAGGCGGGGGCGCCAGCACTTCACGGGAACCATTGTGTCCGGCAGTACTTACAACGCCCGCTTGTTCCATCGCTTCCACTAAATTAGCAGAGCGGTTATACCCTACTTTGAGCTTACGCTGTACTGATGAGATAGAAACCCGTCGAGTTTCCGTCACAAATGATACGGCTTCGTCATAAAGAGCATCTTGTTCATTATCAGCATCATCAGAAAATGCAGCCACTGCTGGGTCGGAACTATCTCCGCCCGTCAGCACACCTTCAAGATAATTAGGTTGACCGCGTTCCTTCCACGCATCAACAACTGCGTGCACTTCATGATCGTCAACAAATGCACCATGAACCCGAATAGGTACACTAGTACCCGGTGGCATATATAACATATCCCCATGCCCTAATAACTGCTCAGCTCCACCTTGGTCAAGCACTGTACGAGAGTCAATTTTTGACGATACTTGAAATGAAATCCGCGTCGGGACGTTCGCTTTGATCAATCCCGTAATTACATCAACAGACGGCCTCTGTGTGGCTAGTATTAAATGAATGCCTGCCGCTCGGGCTTTTTGTGCAATACGTGCAATAAGCTCTTCAACCTTTTTACCTACAATCATCATCATGTCGGCAAATTCATCGATAATAACGACTATAAAGGGGAGCGTTTCTAATTCTGGTCGATGCTGCTCTTCATCTAATACATGGAGGTCAGGGGTCCAAAGCGGATCAAGCAAAGGCTCCCCTTTCTCAATTCCTTCTTTTACTTTTCGATTATAACCTGCAACATTCCGAACACCCATCGCAGCCATTAACTTATAACGACGCTCCATTTCGGCAACACACCAACGAAGCGCATTTGCCGCATCTTTCATGTCCGTCACAACCGGTGTTAATAAATGCGGAATACCATCATAAATCGACAACTCCAACATTTTTGGATCTACCATGATAAAACGCACTTCATCGGGCGTAGCTTTGAATAGCATACTTAAAATCATGCTATTCACCCCTACAGATTTACCAGACCCCGTGGTTCCTGCAACTAATAAATGCGGCATTTTAGCCAAGTTTACGACAATAGGGTTACCCGCAATATCATTCCCTAAAGCTAAAGTAACCGGAGATTCACTATCATCATAATCTTTAGACAACAAAACTTCGCTAAAGCGCACAATTTCACGATGCTCGTTAGGTATTTCAATACCTACGACTGATTTCCCAGGTATAACTTCTACGACCCGTACACTCATCACCGCTAATGACCTGGCCAAATCCTTTGCTAAGCCACTAATTTTACTTACTTTAACTCCCGGCGCAGGTTGAATTTCAAACCGTGTGATAACCGGACCAGGGTTGACTTCAACAACTTTTACTATGACACCGAAATCATCAAGCTTTTCTTCTAACAACTTAGACATATGCTCTAGTATTTCTTTAGAAAACCCTAGCTCTTTATTTACTTCAGCAGGGTCAAGCAAAGAAATTGAAGGTAAAGGCCCTTCAGAAGCGATAAATAAACTCCCTTGTTTCTCATCTTCTAGTCGTTTACTAGTTTTATTCTTTTTTACAAAAGGGGAAATTTTTATATTTTCTTGACTTTTTTCTTCAATAAGCGCTTGTTTTTTTCTTGCTTTCGACTTAATAGGCGCGCTGATTGTTGGCGCTTCTTTAACGGCCACTTCTTCCTCTCCAGAAGAATCTATAAGCTTTTGTTTAACATTAGATACTTTCGAAGCAATTGATTTAAGTGCAGAAAAACCAGTCTTTTTCTGAGGTATTTCAGCAAGTGATATGTTTTGTCCAGAATTGTCGGATGCAGTATTAATGACAACTCTTTGACTTTCAGCTTCAAATAGAATTTTTCTTTTTTCTGACTTCAGCTGCCGTTTGTCTTGATACCTATCCCAAACATTTAGCGAAATTTTATGCAGCCTTTCATATAATGCAATTGTAAGCGCCCCTGTCCGATCCATTAAACCTAACCAAGAAATACCCGTAAATATCGTTAAACCAATCAATAACATTGACACTAATGATAATGTACTACCCGATAAATTCAGTGCTTGATCCATTTTTTCAGCCAGCTCTGAACCAATCACACCACCTGAAACATCATCCAAACCTGAAATTGAATACAGAGCTAAAAGCCCCGTCGCACCTAACACCGTCATAATGAAACCAATTACTCGTATACCGAACATTGGCCAATGGAAGGTTTTACGCTGCCGTCTATTTTTAAACAGTATAGCGGCACGATAACCGATAAGTAATGGAAATAAATAAGAGACGTAGCCAAAGAAATACAACAGCACATCGGCAAACCAAGCACCGGCACGGCCGCCATAATTCGACGCAATCGCATTTGAACCGGTACTTGCCCAGCCAGGATCTTGAGGATTATGTGAGACAAGCGCCATAACAAGAAAGATGCACATGGCAACAGTTAGAATAAGTCCACCCTCACGCGCACCTTGCGAAAGGTAAGCCTGAAAATGGTGATGATCTGTCGTATTTGGGGAGCTAGTTTTGCTCATAGTAGGGGTATCAAACTCAAAAAAACAATACGTATTTTAAAAATACAAACTAAAACCTAAGCAAATACCTAAGCAAATACCTAAGCAAATACCTAAGCAAATACCTAAGCAAATACCTAAGTATCATAAATAATGGAGATATAACTTTTACATCATCATTATATTATAGAAAAGTTTTAGGAAATGTCCTTAATTATTTGAAATGTAAGGAGGCTTCAAGAACTCAAGGCTACGGCAGCAAGTGCTTTTTCTAAATCTTTAATGATATCGTCAACATTTTCGAGCCCTACGGACACTCGAATCAAGTTATCTGTAATACCGACATGCAAACGATCTTCGTCCGTCAAGCGACCATGCGTTGTACTCGCAGGATGCGTAATGGTGCTCTTAGTATCACCCAGGTTTGCAGTAATAGAGATAAACTCAACGCCATTAATAAAACGCCACGCGGCTGCTTTATCACCTTTAATTCTGAAAGACAAAACACCACTCCCTGCACTTTGCTGACGCATTGCCAGCTCATATTGCGGGTGACTAGGCAAGCCTGAATAAAAAACCTTCTCAACGCGATCTTGACTTTCTAACCAAGTAGCAATGGTTAATGCACTCTCTGAATGCGCCTTCATGCGTATACTTAAAGTTTCTAGACCTTTCAGAAATACCCAGGCATTAAAAGGACTAAGTGTTGGCCCGCCAGATCGTAAGAAGCCATGAATCTCATCCATCAATTCATTCGAACCAATCACAACGCCACCAAGGCATCGCCCTTGACCATCGATATATTTTGTCGCTGAGTGAATAATGACATCTGCACCAAATTCAAGCGGTCGCTGTAAAATTGGCGTACAAATGCAATTATCAACAATTAACAACGTGCCTTTTTCGTGCTTTCCCTGGTGAGCAATTTTCGCAACACGCTCTATATCCACTACTTCACATAATGGGTTAGACGGTGTTTCCAAAAATAAAAAGCGAGTATTAGGCGTTAAGTTATTTGACCACTGATCATAATCAGTTAATTCAACAAAACTAACCGACACTCCAAATTTTTTAACATACTTTTCAAGCAGTACATTCGTCGTCCCAAACACACTCCTTGAACAAATAATATGATCGCCCTGCTCTAATAATGCAAAGCAAGTAGACATAATTGCAGCCATACCGGAAGCAGCAGCTACTGCACGTTCTCCTCCTTCCATACTCGCAATTCTAGCTTCAAACATAGAGACAGTAGGATTGGTAAAACGCGCATATATATTACCAGGCTGGTCTCCAGCAAAGCGAGCGGCAGCTTCTTCAGCTGAATTGAACACAAAGCTTGATGTAGGAAAAATAGCTTCACTGTGTTCTAGCTCTGGGCTTCGAATCTGCCCAGCCCTAACAGATAGTGTTTCAATTGAAGCACCCTCTAAATTTGATGTAGGTATCATCCCTTCTGGCTTTGTACTATTAGCCATATTCTTTCCTATAAAATTAGCTAAAAAATCTCAGGTCTCGCGGCATAACGATGCTTAAGCATCGTTATGCAAATCAATAACCGATTCGTCACCTTCTTCGGCGTTTTGTTTATTCTTTTTGGTATCGCTTCTAGCTTGCTCCAAACGATCTAAATATGCTTCAGATATATCCCCTGTCACATATTCGCCATTAAAAACAGAACAATCAAACGCGTCAATGTGTTCATTTCCTTCTTGAGCACATTCTATAAGGTCATCTAAGTCTTGATAAACTAGCCAATCAGCACCAATTAAGGTTTTAATTTCTTCTACAGTTTTATTATGAGCGATCAACTCACTTTTTGCGGGCATGTCTATACCATAAACATTCGGGTATCGAACTTCCGGTGCCGCTGAAGCGAAATAAACATTCTTAGCTCCTGCATCACGAGCCATTTGAACAATCTCACGACATGTCGTACCCCGAACAATTGAGTCATCTACAAGCATTACATTCTTGTCTTTAAACTCAAGATCAATTGGATTCAGCTTTTGACGAACCGACTTTTTGCGCTCACTCTGCCCTGGCATAATAAAGGTTCGGCCAATATAACGATTCTTTATAAACCCTTCCCGAAACTTTACCCCCAAAGCAAAAGCCATTTCCATAGCCGATGTACGACTAGTATCTGGAATAGGAATAACGACATCGATGTCGTGTTCTGGCCTCAATTTAATAACTTTTTGAGCAAGTTTTTCACCCATTCTAAGTCGCGCTTTATAAACTGAAATATTGTCGATAATTGAATCTGGTCTTGCAAAGTATACATGCTCGAATATACATGGATTCAATTGAGGATTCTCAGCACATTGCTCCGTGTAAAGCTTTCCATCATTTTCGATATAAACAGCTTCACCCGGTGCAATGTCTCGTACAAGCTCAAAACCTAAAGCGCCTAAAGCAACACTCTCAGAAGAAATCATATACTCAGTACCCAAATCCGTTTCACGCCTACCATAACAGACAGGTCGAATACCGTGTGGGTCTCTAAAAGCTAAAATACCATAACCCGTGATCATAGCGATAACCGCATAACCACCCTTACAGCGTTTATGAACCTCTTTTACAGCTTTAAAAATTTCATTATGTGTTGGTACTAGCTTACCCTGAACCTGCAGCTCATGAGCAAAAACATTTAGTAACACTTCAGAATCAGAATTGGTATTGATATGACGAAGATCAGACTTCAGCAGTCCATCTGCCAATTCAGCAGTATTTGTCAAATTACCATTATGAGCCAAAGTAATGCCATAAGGTGAGTTTACATAAAAAGGCTGAGCTTCTGCAGAGGTAGATGAACCTGCTGTAGGATATCGAACATGCCCAATACCAACATTACCCGCCAAACGCTCCATATGACGCGTTCTAAAAACATCCCGTACTAAACCGTTGTCTTTTCTTAGGAAAAAACGGTCATCTTGACATGTTACGATTCCTGCAGCGTCCTGTCCGCGATGTTGCAATACGGTTAATGCATCATATAAAGATTGATTTGCATTGCGCTTTCCAACAACGCCAACGATGCCACACATAACACTACCTCTTAAATTGTAATTTAGACTTTAGAATTTGAACTACTTTCAAAAACAGACCTTGACCATTGTTCTAATATAGCCAAATTTTCAATCATTACTGAATCAACCCACCAGTCACTTGTAGACATAGGCGTCAATCGAAGAACAGCAACAACAGCAACCGACAATATCAAACCTCTTGCCAGTCCGAACACAACGCCTAGCAGGCGGTCAACGGGGGTTAAACCGGTTAGGCGAATCAGCGCCCCTACTATAAAATTAACACCGGCCCCAACCAACAAAGTACCAATAAATAAAATACCAAATGAAGATATCACACGTAACATAGGCTCTTCTATCGTGCCTATAAGTAAGGTTTGGACATTGGTGTGAAAGGTTCGAGCAACGACAAAAGCAACTACCCAAGTTGCTAAAGACAGCGCTTCTTTTATAAAACCGCGTTTTAAACTCATTAAGCTGGACAGCGTTATAATAACAATAAGTGTCCAATCTGCCCAATTCAAGCTTGCCATTTAACGTTGTAATACCTTTAAAGAAATTTCGGATTGTAGGTGTTTCTAACAGGCGCGCATCATATCAAAGTTAAACCTGTTTTCGGAACTATTAATTAGAAGAAAGATGAATTAGCTTAATACTATTATGCATCGAAGTAGATAATAAGGCTTTTTACTTTATACTTCTTATCTAATTTCTTCTTCATTTTTTCCGCTTCTTTTCGATTAACAAAAGGTCCTGAAAAAACTCTAACTGCTTTTTTTCCTTTGATTTTAATATCTTTCGCATGCCCATCAAAACCGTCTTTTCGCAAACGGTCTCTGAGTTCGTAGGCGTTTTTCGTTCGGGTGAAGGTACCAAGCTGAACCATCCAAATATTTTTAAATATGGGTAAATGCGATACAGTAGGTTTTCTACGATTAAGCTTTTCTGGTGCTTTAACAGTTTTTTTAACTTGGGCTACTTTAGTGCTTTTTACTACTTTAAGCTTGCCATTTTCTTGAGTTGTATTTTTTTTACCCGTGATTTGATCTACTTTTTTAATTTTATGGTCTGAGGGGTCAATATCAATCACCATAAACGTAGGGCGCTTAGGTTTTTCAATGACAATATTTTGAAAGTTCGGTTTAGGCGGAACCGCCTCAATGGTTACTTTCTCCACTTCATGTGGGTTATCAAAAATCATTGGCAAGAAAATGACAGCCAAAGAAAGTATCACGAAAGCCCCAACAAGGCGCTGTTTTAAACCATCAATCGTTTCGCTCATAAGCCTTCAAAATACGCCTTTGCGGCATCAATCACATAAAATGAACCAAATACAAGCGTTATCGATTTCGGCTCTTGCCCACTTTCATCTAATCGAGGAGCTAATGCTGATTGTAATGCTTCATGTAAGGAGCCAAACGATAACACATTTTGTGTAAACTCCCCTACTGCTGATTCAAGCTTAGCAATATCAAGCGCACGAGCATCGTCTAATGGCGCTACAAACCATGCATCAATTACTGGCGATAATATTTCAGCAAGCGCCGAAACATCTTTATCCGCTAACGATGAATAGACCGCATTAACCCTCATATCAGGTAACTTTAAGCTTTTTAGCACACCAAACAAATACTTCGCAGCATGAGGGTTATGCCCTACATCTAAAAATACTCGTTGATTCGAACTAAGCGCGTAATTTTTTACCTCTTCAAGCCGTCCCTCGACTTTCACATTAGAGAAACACTCAATCATTGCTTTGTAACTAAAAATAGATTTACAACTCTGACTCAAACTTTCAGCAAGTTGTTTTACCGCCTGAAGCGCGATTAATATATTATTTTCTGGTAGACGAGCGATAGGAAAGCCTTGGTAGTGGTTTTCTCCAATTTCGCCTAATAGTATAACGCCCCGCTCATTTCGAATAATATCTTGATGAACAGTCACTGTTTTACAAGATATTTCTTTTGCATATTGACTAACACTACCAGGCAAGTTTTCACCCAATATAGCCTGACCATTCGGCCGTAATATACCGGCTTTTTCAAGCCCTATTCCTTCTAATGACGTCCCTAACCAATCGGTGTGGTCCAGTGCAACAGAAGTAATAATAGAAAGATCAGCATCCACAATATTAACCGCATCTAAGCGACCACCAAGACCAATTTCAAGAATCAGTACATCAAGCTCGCGATTAAATAACACATCAAATGCAGCTAATGTCCCAAATTCAAAATAAGTAAGTGGAACCTCTGCTCTAGCATTTTCTACTCGCGCAAAAGAGTCAATGAGACGTTCATCTGAGATAGGCTGCGCGTTTACTTTTACTCGCTCATTATATTTTCGTATGTGTGGCGATGTATATGTCCCGACAGTCAGCCCTATTGATATAAGCCCCGACTCAATCAATGCAATCGTTGACCCTTTACCGTTTGTTCCAGATACAACCACAACTTTCTTGGGTTTCAAAATATTAGAATTTTCTGAAGCCGTCATTTCTCCAAAAACACGACGAATACGATCAAGCCCCATTTCAATCTCTGAGGGGTGCGTTTCAGAAATATAATCTAACCATTCATCAAGAGTATTCAATGCAACATTACTCTGCGCCACTTTGATCCTGATTTACGCTAGGGTTTTCAAGAGAGCTTTCGTCAGTTTCCATACCCTCATCATCTTTTTCAAGATCTAACTGGGTGTTCTTTGTATTTGCTGAATACAATAATTTTTCAAGGAGAGATGACAATCGAATACGTAATTGGTCTCTAGCTAGGATCATGTCTATTGCACCATGCTCTAACAAAAATTCACTACGCTGAAAGCCTTCAGGAAGTTTCTCCCTGACGGTTTGTTCAATCACCCGTGGACCAGCAAAGCCAATTAGCGCATTTGGCTCGGCAACATTAATATCCCCCAGCATCGCAAGGCTAGCCGAAACACCACCAAATACAGGATCGGTCATAACGGAAATATAAGGAAGCCCTGCTTGTTTTAATTTCTCAAGTGCTGCTGACGTTTTAGCCATCTGCATAAGAGAGATTAATGCTTCTTGCATTCTCGCTCCGCCGCTTGCGCTAAAACAAATTAAAGGCTTTCGTTCATCTAAACAAAGCTTGATTGCACGAACAAACTTTTCACCTACGACAGCCCCCATAGAGCCACCAAGAAAAGAGAACTCAAAAGCTGCAACAACAACTGGCACTCCTTCAACTTCACCTTTAAACGTAATGAGTGCATCTTTTTCATTTGTTGCTTTTTGATTAGCAACCAAACGATCTTTATATTTCTTAGTATCTTTGAAGCGCAATCGATCTTCAGGTTCAAGATTAGCATTTAACTCAACACGATTATCAGCATCTAAGAAAATATCGATACGCCGTCTTGCAGACACCCGCATGTGATGCTGACACTTTGGACAAACTTCAAGGTTTTTTGCTAACTCCGGTCCATACAATGCAGCGCCGCATTTAGGGCATTTTTTCCACACGCCTTGCGGGATATTCCCTTTAGTCTTTGCGTCTGAGCGAATTGAGCTTGGTTTAATTCTGTCTAGCCAACTACTCATGAGGTTGTCCTATTGTGAGTACCAAATCTTATACCTAATTGTAACGCTAAAATAAAATACACTGATAAAATCAAGCATCCATCGCTTTGCGCATTGATGACACTAAAGTTTTTATTTCACTGTTCATTGAATCTTTATCATCTTGGTTTTTGGCAATTAAATTGACAATCACACTACCTACAATCACACCATCAGCTACTTTTGACACTTTAGCTGCAGATTCAGCATTACTAATGCCAAAACCAACCCCTACAGGAATTTGGTTATGCTTTTTAATTTTAGCGACTTTTTCTGCCACCTCATCAACATTTAAGGTTGCTGAGCCCGTAACACCTTTAACCGAGACATAATAAACATACCCACTACTTTGATCACAAATAAACTTAACTCGCTCCTCTGTAGTCGTTGGAGCTATCAAAAAAATAGAATCTAAGTTATTTTCTTTTAAAAATGGAACCAATGACTCTGCCTCTTCAGGAGGAAGATCTACAATTAAGGCGCCATCTACACCAGATTCTGCAGCCTCTTGTGCAAAACGCTCATAGCCTTTTACTTCTAATGGGTTTAAATATCCCATCAGCACAATAGGTGTCTCCTGATTCGTTTCACGAAACGCTTTTACCATTGAAAAAATATCATCAAGGGAAGTATTATGCTTAAGCGCACGCTCACAGGCTAATTGAATAACAGGTCCGTCAGCCATTGGGTCTGAAAAAGGCACACCTAGCTCAATAATATCAGCTCCTGCCTGAACCAAGGTATGCATTAATTCAACCGTCCACTCAGGGCGAGGGTCACCACCCGTAATATAGGGTATTAATGCCTTTTTACCTTGTACATCCAAGGCTTCTATCACATCTTTTATACGACTCATAATTAGACCTTAATACCATCAATATTAGCAATTGTGTGGATATCTTTGTCACCACGACCCGAGAGATTAATGATCAATATTTGATCTTTTTTCATCATAGCTGCTTTTTTAATCCCGTAAGCAATGGCATGACTTGATTCCAAAGCTGGCATAATACCTTCAACCAAGGTCAAACGACGAAAGGCATCTAAAGCTTCATCATCAGTGACCGAAACATATTCAGCTCGATTCATATCTTTCAACCATGAATGCTCTGGCCCCACTCCGGGGTAATCCAAGCCTGCTGAAATTGAATGTGTATCTTGAATCTGCCCAGACTTATCTGACATCAAATAAGTACGATTACCATGTAAAACGCCTGGTTTACCAGCACATAACGGCGCTGCATGCTCTCCAGTTTCAATTCCGTGCCCACCCGCCTCAACACCATACATTTCAACCGTTTCATCAAGAATAAACGGGTAAAATAGACCGATTGCATTCGAACCACCACCAACACAAGCAACCAAGGCATCAGGAAGTTGCCCTTCTTTTTCAAGACATTGAGCTCTTGCTTCACGCCCTATAATAGCTTGAAAATCTCTCACCAACATAGGATACGGGTGAGGCCCTGCAACCGTTCCTATAATATAAAACGTATCATCTACATTCGTAACCCAGTCGCGCATTGCTTCATTCATCGCATCTTTTAAGGTTTGAGTTCCACTTGTCACGGATTCTACTTCAGCACCTAAAAGCTTCATTCTGTAAACATTCAATGCCTGCCGTTTAATATCCTCAGCGCCCATGAATATTTTACACTTCAAGTTAAGCCTGGCAGCAACCGTCGCTGTTGCGACCCCATGTTGACCCGCCCCCGTTTCAGCAATCACTCGGGGTTTACCAAGACGCTTTGCTAATAAGGCTTGGCCTATCGTATTATTTACTTTGTGAGCGCCAGTATGGTTAAGATCTTCTCGCTTAAGATAAATCTTAGCGCCACCCACTTCACGCGTTAAGCGCTCCGCTAGATAAAGCGGAGATGGGCGACCAACATAGTCAGCCATATCCTTATCAAATTCTTTTCTAAAAGTAGGGTCATCTTTAAGCGATAGATATTTTTCTTCAAGTTCCAGTAATGAAGGCATAAGTGTTTCAGATACAAAACGCCCACCATATGGTCCAAAGTGCCCTCTGTCATCGGGCAACTGATTTAATAATTCTTCGGTAATAACTTTATTTGTCTTCGCAGGCACGCGACACCTCTTTTATAAATTGAGTAACTTTCTCATGATCTTTAACACTTTTTTTAAGTTCAACACCACCACTCACATCTACAGCATAGGGTTGGACCGTTTGAATTGCTTTTCGGATATTATCTGGTGTTAAACCACCAGCTAATATCAGTGTCTTCTTATGATCAACGGGCAACAACGACCAGTCGAATAATTCCCCCGTGCCACCTGCGACACCTTTTTTATAGGTATCAACCAAAATAGCTTGCGCGCTTTCAAATTCCTTTTCTGCCGTTTCGACATCAGAATTTGTACGAACTTTTATCGCTTTGATATACGGTAAGGCAAATCCTAAACAATCCTTTTCAACCTCATCACCATGAAACTGTAATAAATTTATTGGGACAGCCTGACATATCCGTGCAATTTCTTGACGCTTTTCATCAACAAATAGAGCAACTATCGTGACAAATGGAGGTAAAACTGCACAGATTTTTTGTGCCTGCTCAATGGATACATTACGAGGACTTGGAGCATAAAAGACCAGACCTATCGCATCTGCACCTGCATTTACAGCACAAAGCGCATCCTCTACACGTGTAATACCACAAATTTTTGTTCTAACACGCAACATAGCTAGCCATTATCTATTGATATGCAGGAATTTACCTAAATCGGTCTGCTAGTATATCGATTTGATGCACCTGACTAAAGTATTAATCGACATGAATAATAATCAAAACAAACTTAAAATAGAATATGAATAAAAAACTACTGATAAATAGGTCTCGCTACATGCTTTAAAGCAGGCAATTTACCCAACGGAAGGCCTAATATTTATATCCCACAAGCCTTTCTGATCAATCGAACTATGCCCACTTGAAACAAGCATTGACTGAATAAGAGATGGCGCGCCCATTGACGCTGGAATACCGAATTCATCTGGGTAATCAACATGTGTCAAATATAAGCCGTGAGGTAAGGCCGTGACGTCAGCCTTAGTACGATCTTTAAGCTGCAACACTTTCTGACACCATTCAACAGGCTGCTTACCACACCCGACAGCAATTAAAACCCCAGCAATGTTTCGAACCATGTGATGTAAAAAAGCATTACCTTTGATATCGATTAGAATCATATTTGAAAATCGTTGAACATTCACATATTCAAGTTTTCTAACAGGTGAATTTGCTTGACAACCCACGGCCCGAAAGGAAGTAAAATCATGCCGACCTACTAAATATTGCGCCGCCTGATGCATCTTCTTTTCATCTAATGGGTAATGAGTCCAAGTCATTTCGTTATTGAAGCTTGATGGTCTAATGGGGTGGTTATAAATCAGGTAATGATAGCGCCGGCTTGTCGCAGAAAAGCGTGCATGAAAGTCATCATCGACCTTTCCTGCCCATGATACGCTAATATCATTTGGTAGATTTGCATTACATCCAAAAACCCAGGCTCGCTCACTTCGCTTTACTGTCGTTTCGAAGTGTACAACTTGGTAAGAAGAATGAACTGAGGCATCTGTTCGCCCTGCACAGATTACTGCAACTGGGTGATTCGCCACTATTGAAAGTGCCGCCTCTAAATATTTCTGTACGGTAGGAATGCCGCTTTTCTGGGATTGCCAGCCATGATAATCAGCACCATTATAAGAAAGACATAACGCAATACGGCCAGTGACTAAGTTGTCACCGGCCGTGTTTTTTTCCTGCGTTATATTCATTTCTGGCTCAGTTATCTTTTCTAGCCCAGGTAATTTCCCTGGTTGAGATTCTACTGCCATGGGTTAATCATTTTCCTAAATCATCTTTTAAAAACAAGCTAATAATCATGCATCCAAAGAACCCAACAAATCTTTCGCTTCTGTTTGCTGCTCCTCAGATCCTTCTTTCGCTACTTCTTCTAAAATATCTTTAGCCCCATCAACGTCTCCCATATCTATATAGGCTCGTGCTAAATCTAATTTAGTCGACGCTTCATCTGTGCCGTCCAAGAAATCGAAATCATCGGAGTCACCAAGATCATCCGCTAAGTCATCAGCGCCACCAAAGGCCTCTACTGCTTCATCCAAAATTTCGTCACTAACAGCTTCATCTAAGACCTCTTCCGTAACTACACCACTAACAACGACTGAGTCCAAATCTTCAGTACTCTGGAGCAATGAGCCCTCTTCTGACAATGAAAGCTCTGAGTCTAAAGATGAATCCAACGCTACAGATAAGTCTAGCTCTGCAGATAAATCATCAGAGAGTGCTATTTCAGTCTCCTGATCAAGTTCACCCGCCAAGTCGACATCATCAAGGTCAAGACCTAATAGTTCAGTCTCTTCAGCTAAAGGCGTATCAAGTTCCTCAACCAATAAACCAGCATCTTCGGTCTCTTCAATCTCAAGGATAGTGCTTTGATCATCGGCTTCAAGCCCTAAATCGCCTTCTTCGTCGGCTGATAACTCACCTTCTTGAGCAAGATCTAAATCAACATCTAAATCTAATTCAAGCTCATCAGAACTAAAATCAACATCTAAACTTACTTCACCTGAATCATTAACACTATCGAAATCAAATGACTTAGCGTCACCTTCAATCTCGGTCTCTTCATTTTCAAGCGCTGCGGCTTCAATTTCAAGCGCAGCACCATGCTCCAACGTAGATTCTAGCGCCTCTTCAGTCTGTCGAGAATCTGAAAGTTCTTGTTCTTTATCTTCCAGTGAAACAAGTTCTTTCTCTAACAGCTCTGTTCTTATCTGTGTAGCCTCTTCAATTGCACTCACATCCTGAATCGCTTCTAACTCACTGAATTGTCTATTGAATGCTTCTGAATCATTACTATCTTTATATACTTCCAACAACTTTAACCTGTAATCAGTTCGTACGGGCTCTGCTGAAATAGCACTTTCTAATATATTAGCTGCCTGATCTAAACGACCATACGCTATATAAACATCAGCCTCTGCAATAACATCTTCAGCTTCACGCTCGTCCTCATGCGAGTCAAGACCAGAAACATCTGAGTCATCTGCCAGTGCAAAATCACTACCTACCAATTCATTTTCATCATCGGCAACAAAATCATTCACTTCATCTAAGTTTTCATTAAACTCTTGAGGTTCGCTATCGCTCGCTTCAAACATCTCATCACTGTTAGTTTCACCCTCATCTTCTGCTTCTGCGTTCTGCGCATAATATTCCTCTTCTTTTAGGCCATTATTACGTGAAACTAACCAAAGCACTGCGAGTAAAATAATCACGCCAATAACGAGAAGCCCTATATATAAGGGATTACTAAGAACCGTTTCAAATATATTTTGAGCTTTTTTCGGAACAAGGTCGTTAGCTTCTGGACTTGATACCGGCTTGGCTGCTTTGGGCACAGCTTTCGACTTATTAGCCACTTCAGGTGGCCCCATATTTTCTACTTGACCTAAAGCAGGTTGCTCAGCACCCTGTTGAGCAGTATTTGTTTCAACAGAAACTTCTACCGTTTTATCAAGTACAGCAAGCTCATTTGCTCTCATTTGCCCCTGAATATTAGCAAGCTGGTCATTTTTAAGCGCTAGAATTCGCTGTAGCGTTTGTAGCTGTTCTTCAAGGTCCGTTACACGACCATTTAACTCGGTATTTTCCAAAGAGGCTTTATCTAGTTTTTCAAGTGCAAGCATCATCTCTTCATTAGATTCTGCCCGACCATTTCCTGCTTGCGTAGACGAACCAGAATTTGCAGTATTCGATGTATTAGCCTGATTACTAGCAACGACAAGCTTTAGTTCATCTGCATTTGAACCCGAAGGTTGACCAACATTAGATGATTCTTTTTTAGCGGCAGAAGCAACTGAACGAGTGCGTTTTGGCCTAACCGCTTCATTTTGAGCAATCACCTCTATGATCGCCTGACTACTACTTCTCTCTTTTATTTGCTCTAAGGTAGGAAGTCTTAATACCTGACCCGCTTTTAATTTATTGATATTTTGCTTAATAAAAGCTTTTGGATTTAAATCTTGAATCGACAGCATAACCTGCTGAGGTGTAACACTCCGATTAGGCCTTGCTTTTACTGCAATTTCCCACAAAGTATCTTTTGCAGTGGTCGCACCATAGGTTCCACCACTTTGATCTGTAGCATTAATCGCTGCAACTGAAGTTTTGGTTTGCCCAGCTACATTTAATTGATCTCCCACGGGAGATTGACCTACTGGTTGGCTGACTGTTTTTGTTTGACTAACTACAGGTGCTTGTACCGGTGCCGCTTTTTCTTTGCTATACAAAGGGGGATCTATCAATAGCGCGTATTCTCGTAGCAATCGACCACTGGGCCAGATTACTTCTACAAGAAAATTCAAAAAAGGCTCCCTCACTGGCTTAGTCGTTGTTAATACAACCGCCAAGTTACCTTTTTTGTTTTCAATCACCTCAAAACGAAGATCTGATAAGAAGTAGACTCGATCTACTTTCGCTCTCAGAAATTCTTCTCTCGTCGCAAGACCTGGTAAGATTTCATCTACACCGAGTTCCCCAACACGGACTAATTCTATTTCTGCCGTTAACGGCTGATTAAGCGAAGATTTAACTGTTGCCTCACCCAAACCTAATGCATGAACTAACCCAGTAAAACACGCACCGAGTAGTGAGAGAGCAAAGACAAGTTTGCGTATCATCACTTTTTATCCTTTATCGTTTATTTTTTTACACAAAAAACGGCATCTTTTATAATCCAGGTCCTAAATTGATTATTTTATGGACACAAGAGATTAAGAAACCGCCACATATGGTTGCTTTTATTAATAAAAACCTTTCACAACTGTAATCAAAGTATTGATTAAACAACCCGATTTATCAACAAAACTTTATGTTTAGATTTGTTAAAGAGATAATTGCTTAAACCTGTTAGCTGGATCTTCAATTTGTTTACACACTCATTAACATTAAAAACAGCCTTATTGGTAAATAACTTCTGCTCTCAATGATGCAATAACAGCAAGCAAACGATTACGAGTTCCTATCGAAACCCCGGCTATATTTAAAGCCCGAATCAATGCATTAGTGGTCTCATTAAATTCTGATTCTGATATATTCATCCCTTGATGCACCGGTATTATTTCATCCCCTGTGTAAGTACACGGACCACCGGTTAATATACAAATATGTTCTATTTGTTTTTCCCTGAATCGATCGATATCAGTATCTTCAAAGTGATGAATAATCTTTTCAGTTTGACCAATTTCATAAATAAAAATATCTATTATTTTAGAAATCCCTCCCTTACCACCTAGTGCAAGATATAAGCTGTCATCTTGCTTAGGTATCGATTGACAAGCGCTCAACGTAAAAATAAATAACCCTGCCCAAAAACATCGATACATTTTTAATTCCACTAGAATAATACATAATTATAAAATCAATTTTTAACCAGGCAACACTAAAATATAAGCTCGTGACTAATAAGTGAGTTGTAACGATAAATAAGCACCCGATTGCTTTTCTTTACCGTCAATTCGACCTAAATCTACAAAAGCAAAACTTAATGCGGCTGTTTTGTTCGGAAAGAAAGTAACAAATATGTCCTTCCAGTCATCCTCTTTTGCTGCACGTAATAGGTCTGGCTTCTGGCGGTATTCAACACCCAGCATCCAGTATCGCGTAATAAATACCCCAGCACTCGCCTCTAACAAACTTTTATAACTACTTTGTTTATCGCCACCAAAACCACGCAATCCTAACTGATTTGCCTTGCTGTAACGTAGTGTTGTATTCAGCACAAAACTTCGGTGAAACGGTCCATCTAACCAGGCCTTCGTTGCAGCAAAATAATAATCTACCCCTTGGTTATTTTTAGCGCCAAGAAATTGATTATCATCAGTATTATTTGCATTTTTGAATTGCGCACCTAAAGCCACTTGAGGCCAAGGCGTATAAACAAGGTCACCAAACAGCCTAACTTTCAGGCCTATGATATCTTGGGAAAGGTCAGTTTTTTTATCACCACTTTTAAAGCTTTGATGAGCAAAAGAAACTTCAATCCGATCATGATAAGTATATGAAGCACCATAGGATGTCATGCGAAAGTCATCAACACTTACCGCACTAAAAAAAGTCGTAACGCTCTTTTCATCCCTTGTTCCGTACCCTGAGAGCGTCGCCCAAGGCACTAAACCACCACCTCCACTACCCTCAATCTGAGTCCCGCCTGAGGTACCTATCAGCTTGCCGCCAGCAATAACTTGACTTGGTATGAAAATTAGCTGACTTAATACAAACAGAGAAAACCAACTTTTTAAGAATTTCATTAACCGTTATTCATCCACTTGATAATTTGAGTACCATTGCAAAAAGTCTGATGGCGACTGTGGTTTACTGATAAAATAACCCTGTAATTTATCACACCCATACGCCTCGAGCAGCTCCCAAGCAGCTTTTGTTTCAACACCTTCAGCTACAATCGTCAAGCCAATATTGTGCCCCATTTCAATCGTTGACCGGACGATTACCTGGTCATCTTTATCTTGTTCAAGCTTTAACACGAAAGACTTATCAATTTTCAACTCATCAACAGGCATACTCTTTAACTGACCCAAGGATGAATAACCCGTACCATAGTCATCAATCGCAAGTTTGATACCTGACTTTTTAAATCGATGTAGTACATTCATTGCTTGTTCTGGTTCCTCGATCACAGCACTTTCAGTAACTTCTAAAATCAAATGCGTTGCAGGAACACCATACTCAGCCAGCAGCCCATCAATATAATCCGGCAAATCATCATGAGCCAAATCATAGGCTGATAGGTTTACAGCCATTGCAATGTCTACACCGTTCTTTAACCACGCACCTAGCTCCTTCACAACCGTTTTTAACACCCATCGTGTTAATGCAGGCATCAAACCCGCTTGTTCAGCCAAGCCAATAAACTCTTCTGGTGAAACAAATCCCAGTTCTTTATGGAACCATCGAATTAGCGCTTCAGCCTGAGTCACTTTGCGGAGGTGTAAATCAACTTTTGGCTGATAATACATCACGAGATGGTTATTTGAAATTGCCTGTTTTAAGTCATTAATCAGGCGAATACGGTTCAGGTGCTTCGCATCACTCCCTTCCTCGTAAAACTGAATATCTTTCTTTTTCTGTTTCGCATCACTTAAAGCAATTTCTGTTCGCCTCAATAACTGACCGGTTTGATCGCCATGCAATGGGAAAATAGCCACCCCAACCCTTAAAGAAATGGTAATTTCAAAGTCATCAATAAAGTAGCTGTCACTTAAACGCTTAACGGAGCTCTCCACCAATGGCGTAAAATTTATATGATCCTCACTTTGAATTAATACGAGAAATTCATCAGCACCTAACCGAGCGCAAAAAATTTCCCCCTCATTTATGGTCCCTAAACGTAAAGCAAAAGCTTTTAGTAGACCGTCGCCAGTCTGGTAACCAAAAGTGTCGTTAATCTGTTTAAAGCGGTTAATATTGACGCTCAATAACGCAAAACAAGACTCACTATCGCGACACATCTCAATTAATTTTTTCATCTCTTGCGTTGCTAATATTCTATTCGGTAAACCGGTCAATGTGTCATGGTATGCTTGGTGTAAAATCTTTTCTTCACGTTCCGCGATGCCTTTTTGCATCACGTTAAAACTTCCAGCAAGCACATTGACTTCATCTTTAAAATTTTTAGCCAAGGGTAACTCCACACTATAATCACCACCACTAATTCGTTGCGCAGCACTAACTAAATTTTTTATTGGCCGTGTTACATTACTCGAGATAAAAAAGGCACCAATAACAGAAGCAATTAAAGAAATAATGGAAACAAGTAACATTTGTATTTTGAGTGGAGAAAAATCATTACGCGCCTTACTCAGGGAGGTACTTAAGAAAGCATTCACCTTATATTTTGATGTTTCTACTAATGACACATATAAAGAAAGATATTCATCCTGGCCAAACTTCATATGCTTTAAATTAAGCTCATCCTTAGCATTCACCTGAATATTAGGCAGCACCTTTTCATTTAAAATTCTTCCGTGCGTTTCCTTAGGCATAGTCGATATCACAAAAGCCTCACTACCGGTCCCTGAATACGACACTTCAAGATTTGTTAATGACTTCAATTGGTTTGCTAAAGGTTGGTCAAGTAAAAAACCCATTGCTGCCCACGCTATTGGCCTAGGCGCTGACACCTGCAGTAGCACCAGTTGATAAGCTTTTCCATCAAGCATTACAACAGTCATTAGACCCCCACTAGCCTCTGCTTGGGGTAATAAATGTACAAATGGAAAGTTTTTAGCTGAAGCATCTGTGCGAGCAACTAACTCTCCTTCTAGCGAAGCGAGCATCATTAGATCAGCATCTATTCTGGCACCATGATTTTCAAGTACAGAAAGAATCGTTCTTTTATCTCCTTGGGCAACCGCACCTTTAAAACCAAAATCAGCCGTCAACACCTCTGCAGAACCAAATAGTTGCTGACTACGATTCAACATGAGCTGTTCGAAAACACGCTTCCCTATATCTAACTTATCTTGCGCTTGCCGCTCAACACTTGCATCCGTCGCTAACAAAACAGATGTAATGGTGGCCACTGACGATAAAATCATCAAGCCAAGAAATAATCGGAGAATTTTGTTCCGTAAGCTTAGGTTCATAAATATTGTCTTTTTACTTGTCGTAGTATTTATTAAATTTACTTTTACGCTTTTTAATCTGCTTTGGCGGCGTTAAAGACAATTGAATTTTAAAATCATTTTTCTTTAATTCGTTCAAATTTATACGCTCTGGCTTATCAAGTCCCACAACCCATGGATGCCAAACAGCGACTTCTTTTGGACTTGCGTCAAATGACACGATTCCCGACGCAGGAGAGACCTGAAAATTCGGCCAAGGGGACACAAAAATATAACCAATCATTGAATCATGGATATTACAACCTAAAACAACGATACCGCCTTGTTCAAACTTTAATGGTTTTTTAGGCTGATCTTTATACAGCTTTATTTGAAATCTTTTAGGTTCAGAGAATGAGTAAACATGATGTCGTATATTATCACTATTTGGAAAGACAACCTCTCGCCCTTGTTCCACAGCCAACACTAGAGGTTCGAACTGACGCTTCACTTGGTCCATGATAGCGGGTACAGAATTCACTACTTCAATGCCACCACTGGGAATACTAACCACAGCATTCTGAACAGGCTTTCCGTTTTGGTCAATCACCTGTATTTCAAAGGCAAAAACCGTTAAAGGCATTAATGCCAGCACTAAGATGATTCTAACTAAAAACAACTGAACCATAACATGCCCCTTCACAAAATTAATTTTACATATCGTTCGTATCATTCAGTATAGAAAGAAAATGGCAAACTGGGGCAGTTTTTTAAATTATGATGAACATCAGCTGAACTAAAACCTAAGCCCAGCTTTTTTATATATGACAGCGTATTAAAGTAAAACAAGAAACTTATAATGTTTTAGCATATTTTCTTAAGCCTTTTGAGATTCCACTTTGAAGCACGTTTTTAATAACACTTGTAGTAAATGGAATTTTTGACTCAAGCTTAATCGTATAATCCAAAACGGTTTGATTATTTTGCTCAGAAAATTTTAAAGTGCCCACATGATTTTTGATTGGACTCCCTCGTGTTATTTTATATTCGATGAATTCATTTGGAATAAAACCTGTAATTGTTTCCTCAAAAGAAGGTAATATTCCTATTTTTATCGCACGAATAGAACCTAAACCATTCAAGCCATCGGCCCCATCTTTAGTTCGCTTCATGCTAATACCACAAATTTCACCAAACTTTTCATGGTTACTTAAAACCCCAAATACGTCAGTAATAGGTGCATTAAATTTTTCATGTATCGTAATAGTTTTTTGAGTCATTTTTCTTCCTGTATTTTGAGGTTCTAATATTTTATTTTTGTAAACGATAAAAATCTAAGCTTTCTTATCATTCGATTTTATTTCAATAATTAGAGAATACAACACATTATGACCAACAGTCACCACTCTTATTCAAACAACAATTCACTTTCTTTATAAAATACTCATGGCACTTTGTGTTTAGATTCAATAAAATTCCTCATATCGTTTTTTCATATCATCCTCTTAAATAGTGAGCCACTTATGTTTGAGTACCAAGCCCCCGAAAACCTTCTTCAAGACAAAAAAATTCTTGTAACGGGCGCTGGAGATGGCATTGGACGAACCGCTGCACTCATGTTTGCCAAATATGGGGCGACGGTGATTTTACTTGGTCGAACCGTTTCAAAACTAGAAGCAGTGTATGATGAAATAGAAGAAAATGGTGGTGCCAAGCCAGCTATTATTCCATTAAATATGGAAGGCGCTGCGGAGAAAGATTATGACGATGTCGCCGTATCAATTGAAAATGAGTTTGGCAAGCTTGATGGTATTTTACATAACGCGGCATTACTGGGCTCATTAACCACACTAGAGCAGTATGAAGTACCTGTTTGGAATCAATTAATGCAAGTGAATGTCACTGCACCGTTTATGATAACAAGATCGCTTATTCCCCTGCTCCGCTTATCCGATGATGCGTCTGTTATTTTCACTTCATCAAGCGTTGGCCGAAAAGGAAGAGCGTTTTGGGGCGCATACGCTGTGTCAAAATTTGCTAATGAAGGCATGATGCAAGTTTTAGCGGATGAACTTGATGACGAGCAACATAATGTACGTGTTAATAGCATCAACCCAGGCGCTACAAGAACAAATATGCGCGCAAGCGCCTACCCTGCTGAAAACCCTCTCCATAACCCGACACCAGAAGAGATCATGCCTGTTTATCTTTATTTAATGGGTGATTCAAGCCAAGGTGTTACCGGACAAGCATTCGATGCTCAAACTAATACTGAAAAAAATAGTGACGCCTAACAAGCGCCTCATTAGTGTCTCGACTCAAACCTCATCTGGCATGATTGCCAGTCGGTCGCAGCCTAACTTACAAAATAATCACAACCCTAAATATCTAAAGAGCTACCAATCTTTGGTCTTAGTAAGTTTAGAATAATTCAGCCAAATTAAGCATTAAATTGACTATCGAAAAGTACAGAAAGCAAACTTCTTTTGTTTTGGCTTAACTCTTTTTCTTGGTCATAATTAGAACTTCATGTAAAAAATATACGCGTCTACTTTTTATGGGTAAGACCAATTACTGTAAAACGTCGAAAAACACTTAATTCTACAGAGCACTAAGTTAATATCATGACAAGAAAAATACTAAGTTTGAAGGTGAAAAAAAATAAAGACATCAAACAGGCAGATGAGTCGGCCAAAGTTGAATTTCATGGTAACCCAATAAAACGATTTTTGAATGGCGTAGCCATTCATCCTTCTCAGTGCATTCGCTTAGAATTAGGCTCTCAGCAACTCACTACGCGAGCGATTGACTTGATCACCCCGATCGGAATGGGGCAGCGAGGTTTGATTGTTGCGCCACCAGGCTCTGGGAAAACGACCATTTTGAAACATATTTGCCAGGCGGTTGCGAAAGCTTATCCCGAGATAAAGCTTTATGCACTACTCATTGATGAGCGACCGGAAGAAGTAACTGATTTTAAGCGCAGTGTATCGGCACAAGTACACGCCTCCTCCTCAGACGAAAACTATGACCAACACGTACGCGTGGCCAATGACCTTCTTAATACAGCACAAAAGGAGGCTGGCGAAGGTCACAATGTAATGATTGTCATTGATTCTCTCACGAGGCTCACACGAGTACATAACGCATCTGGAAAGAGCAGTGGTCGTACCATGTCGGGCGGCATTGACGCTAGAGCTATGGAAATACCACGAAAAATGTTTGGCGCTGCAAGAAATATTGAAAATGGTGGCTCGCTTACCATTCTAGCGACCATACTCGTTGACACTGGAAGCCAGATGGATCAGGTAATATTTGAGGAGTTCAAGGGCACGGGTAATATGGAAATCGTGTTATCACGAGAGGCTGCAAGTCAGCGGTTTTTCCCCGCGATGGATATTGCAAAAAGTAGCACGCGTCGTGAAGAGCTTCTTCTAAATTCGAAAGATATCGAAAATGTACGAGTTTTACGGAGAGCACTTACTAATCTTAAACCTGTAGAAGGTGCAAAGAAACTTATTGAGTTACTTGAGAAATACCCAACGAATGCAGAGCTATTGAACACTACAAACGAAAGTGCATTACCCAAAAGCTGACGATTAGAAAATTTAGAATGGGTTTTAGGCACGCTTTTAGTGTCGCGTATGTATAGTTTGTAGCAATTTCATAGAGTTGATACTCGTCTATTTTTGATATGGAAGGCCGACATCGGCCCCCCCCTTAAACTCAAATACATTTAGTTCCACTGTCCTAATAAAGTCCCCTTGAGGGTCTAACAGCGATTTAAGTTGTTGCTTCCTATCTTTGTTAAGATCAACTACGCGCTAAATCCCCAGGGCTGGAGTAATATTTATTGTCTTCATCAGTAAACGCCCCTATCTCCAAATCAAAGTTAGAGTCAATCCATGTAAGCATGTTATCACTACCACCACTTTCACTTGATATGACAAAACAAGTGGCGGTTTAGGATCTACCTTGAGTGACCTCTTCGGCGTTAAACTAAAACATCTTTGAATCGCGTTTTATTACACCAGATGATTCATTTATGCCCTAGATCTGAACAGTGTGTATCGTCAATAATTTTACTGTCGGCACTCTTTGTTTTGTTACCGTAGTTGTATTGCTTTAAACAATCGAAACCATCTAAGATTTGCATGTCATTTTCCGAAAGTATTAATTTTTGAACAGAAAAGAAACCAACTGTTGCACCTTCAGATGTCATCCATACGGCAGTGCCATTTTTATCTTGTTCAAAACTGAATGGGGCACGGAGCCCTTTATAATCAAATGGAGCCCTGTTATCAGGCAGAAATAAGATTTCCTCGACCAACAATTCATTCGGCGTAATATCAAAGTATTGTCCTTTATTTGACCGCCATACAGCGTGATGCTGGGCTAGTAGGGTATTTCTCTCTGTATGCCAAATAGCCCAACCAAAAACTACTTTACCCCTATTTTTTTGTTGATAATCGAGACAATTAAACCAGCAATACAAAGGCTGATATTCTGGATGTGAGATCACAGGTACAAAGATGTTCTGAAGTTGATCATCTTGTTTTAAATAACTTAGTCCTTTTACCGGACGAACTTCGGAGTTTTTCAGGGTTTTGATAAAATCGTTAAACCTCAACGAACTTACGTCTGGAACTGCCATGATTTGTTTATTCCCCTTACATGCATTCGGTTAAAATTTCTTTTACGCGCCCAACATCGCCACTCTCAAGACGGACTTTAATGCCATGAGGATGGTTCGGAGATTTAGTTAAAATATTTTTAACAACTCCCTCTGTGAGATTTCCAGAACGTTGATCCTTTTTCAATACAATGGCTACCTTCATCCCTAGACTTATATTCTCTCGACTTGTTCCGATCATTTATTTTCCTCGATTTGATATTTGAATTTCGATTCCAATATATTATGACAAATACACGCTGTACGCATTCCTATTATTGATAAACACTTAAAGAAGCGACTCAACCTTGCATCGCAAAAAGTCGCCTCTCAACGACCTTGCGTAATTCAGAATACCGTTTCATATAGGCTATGCGAGCAAACTTAAATTCGTACTTTATGAGAGCGACATTGATAATAGTTTTACCGGCTATTGATAGCCCAATGATAAAGAGCTTGTTCGTAGAGTTTTATATCTGGTATCGAAAGTGCGCAAAATTATACAAGCGCAATATTGTTGAGTCTTGGTTTCAGTCTCTGTCTAAAATTAGGTAAAGCCGTTTACCTTTAAACACAATAAACTTAAAGATATAGGTAGTTTGTTGAGTTATTATCTTATAAATACATTGCCAAATACTTGCGAAGGGGGTTATTTATGTTTTCCTTCCAAAATCCCAAAAAGAACACCCGTATTGGATATCTTCTTGTCAAAAAAGGCCTAATCACAAAGGCTCAGTTAGATGAAGTTATTGGTCATCAAAATGGCTCACCTCTTGGACAAATACTGATAGAGAAACATTATATTACCCGAGCTCAACTTAGTCGTAGCTTACAAAAACAATCGCTAATACGTGTATTTGCGGTAATTGCTGCTTTCATTGTTTCTCCTTTTCATATGGTTCATGCCCAAAGTCAGAACCCTGTTAACAAAAGCCATAAGACAATACTAAATGTAGCGAAGGCTGAAACTGCAATAAATATAGACAATGTATTTAAAAAAACAGAAAACACTAACGTCTTGAAAGACCAAATTTACCTAAGTATGGCAGCAAGTTGGGACGTATACGACGAGGTTTTGAAGCTCTATGCCAAAGAAGGTATTTTAAATGGACAGGTAGTGACTTTAGTTAACTTTAAAAAACTTAGAGAAGATAAACGATTTACGGCGTTAATAAAGGATATTGCAGAATACCCTCTCGTTGAACTTGAGACTCTTGAAGAAGAACTAGCATTTTATATTAATGCCTACAACATCTTAGCGATGAATATGGTATCAAAAAACTGGCCTCTAAAAAAATTAACAGATCTGGGGAGTATTTTTACTCCAGTCTGGACCCATCATGCAGGGGTGATTGGTGGTCGTAATATTACCCTTAGAGAGTTAGAACATAGTATTTTGAGAAAATTTGGTGAGCCAAGAATACACTTTGCGATTAACTGTGCCTCTGTTAGTTGCCCGAATTTACGACTTGAGGCTTATCGACCTGAAGCTATTTATTCTCAACTAGATGAACAAACTGTACATTTCATGAAAGACAACAAAGGTGTTAACCAAAAAGGTAGTAAATTATATTTATCAAAAATATTCAAATGGTTTAAAGAAGACTTCGATCCTGTTGGGGGGGTAGAATCATTCATCGTCAAATACCGCCCTGATTTGAAAGACAAAACAAATCGTATTTCATATCAGATTTACGACTGGGAGGTAACAAAAAAACTGACACGAAGCGATATAAGACGCCTGAAATCTTAAGGGTATAAACTACACTGACAGCACTACTTTAGACAGTCAGGAACTAAGTGAATATTAAACAGGGTCGAACAGTTACAAATCACTCTTTATCTCTATTACACTCCTTTTAAGACATTGAAGGATATTTGATCAAGGTCATTCTGCTATCCAAAAGCCATTTATACATCGAATGAAATTCGATACCTCATATAGCGTTCAAACTTACTAAGTCATCCTAAAAGCCCCTACAGAGCATGAAATTTGTAGGAGGTTAACTAAACCGCCTGTTTTGTGCTTCCAATGCAGCCACTTACTATAGTTAATCACACAAGTAAGAAAAAAGACTTTGACCTCTTACAATTCTTTGACAATGAAATACCCTTATCACCCATGTAAAAAGAAAGAGCGAAGAAGAACTTTAGCCAAAGTTCTATATAAGAAATAGTAAAAAAAATAGTATTTTTTTGATAAAAATTTGAAAGTTCTCACATTTTTCTGCTAATTTCGCCTTAAAACACAAAAGGATATTGTCATGAAATTTATTCTCTCTCTATTACTCCTAATTCCTAGCTTTGCTCACGCTTATAAGCCAGAAGTAGGCCATAGCAAAATACTCCCGCTTGCACATAAATTACTTCAAACATGTAAGCTCTCAGCAGGTGATTTCTATAGCGAAAATGATATTGAAATCATGAAAAAGGCCAGCACCGGCATTGATTCAGGAGACGTAGACTTTAGCCCTGAAACCGGGAAAAACCCTTTTTCACTATGGAGCCGAATACTGAATTGGCACTTTTACAACGGAGACATGCCTAATGGAGAAACTTTTTTATGGTTTATTGAAAAGTCTTATAAAAACACTTGGTCATTATTATCCCAAGGTTATGATAATACTGAAAACAAAACCCTTAAACTCACCTACCTAGGCGGCATGGCGCATTTCATTGAGGATATGGCGAATCCAGCTCATGTTATTCCCGCGTTTCATATGATCGGAATTAAAGATGGCATCGATGACTTTGAACCTAACCACAAAACACTACTAACACGCATAAAAGGAAAACATCTTTGCAACGTTTTAAGCGAGAACCTGGTTGATTCAAATCCTATTTCTATTCGTGACTGGGCAGTGAAAAAAACCTACAAAGAACTTGAACAAAAAATCCCACGCTGCCCTGATTTCAGATGGAGTAACTTTTATGATAAAGCAGAAAGTGGTCAGTTTTTTGGTGATTTTCACACTAACCCGTCTAGAGCCACTTCTACTCATAACGATCAAAAATATAACCGTAAAACTTTCTATATCGGCGACGAAGGAAAATTAGTTTCTAATGCTAATTCAAACTTAGTTTGTGACTTCAAAAGTAAAGACCCAAGATACAATAAATTTATTACCCAGCTATTTGAGAATGCAATCATTGCCGATGCATTATTATTAATATCTCAACAACCCTTTTTAAACAATAAACTTTCAGGAGCGATTGACGGAAGATAATAAGTGCCCATTTAGATTTCAAGTTGACGATCCCGATGGTTTAACCATACATAGTAGATATTTACGTACGTAACTATGCTTACGTAAATATGCTAATGATGAGCGACTGACGTTGGCTATTTGTTCAATTGATCAACGTAACACTTTATTCAATTTAGAAAATAAGCATAGGAGTGTTACGCATGAGAACACGAATTTATTACAGGAATAAACATCGCGATCTGATATGGAATCGGAGGCAAAGGAGTCCCAAAGTTACCTATTGACTACTTAGAGTGATTAAGTAATTTTCATCCAGTTTAAGGTTTAAGATAACTAATAAAAATAAAAAGCGAGCCATTTTTCAAGTTGATATTTAACTGTGTTTTCCCCAATGATCATCAACAAGCTGGTCCTTGTCTGAAATATCTGCCCATAAAACCTGTTCAAGCTCAGCTTTGTTCTTTTGCACAACAGATACGTAATCCTTTGTGTCCCGCTCGACTTTAAGCAGGTCCCTTACATGCCGTTCGTCAAACTTTTTAAAGGTGCGTATTGCCCTATGTGCCATATAGGCATGGGTACCCAACTCAGTCATCACCTGCTCACTGAGCACAAGTGCAGAATGGAAAGTTTCACGCACAAAGACATCAACACCCATTTTATTAAATTCGTGAGCTTGAATACGACCCTTTGCCCGAGCAAATAATTTTAGATGTGGATAATGCTTTTGACACAGCTGTACGATGTCTTTGCACTTTTCATGATCATCAATAGCAATGACTAATAGCTTAGCGCTCTCTGCTCCAGCTGCATGTAACAACTCCTGACGCGATGCATCACCATAGAAAACTTTGTGTCCAAACTTACGAAGATACTCAATTTGCACCGCATCGTGCTCTAATACAGTCGTGGTATAGCCATTGAGCGTTAATGAACGATCCACTATCTGACCAAAACGCCCAAATCCAGCTATTATTACTTGCGTTTCCCCGTCATCAATCACGTCAGCGGGTTGTTCGTTGTTAACTTTTCGATTAAATAAGGGCTGTACAAAGCGCTCATTAATAATCATTAGTAACGGAGTACAAGCCATAGACAATGCAACAACAACCACTAATGGGCCGCTAACAGTCGTTGGCAAAATATGGTTTTGGATAGCGAAGGAAAACAATACAAAACAAAATTCGCCCCCTTGAGCTAAAGCAAAGGTAAAAGTCCACTGCTGGTTACTTTGTAATTTAAATAATTTGGCTAAAGCAATTAATACCAAAAATTTTATGCTGATGAGAATACCAACTAACGCCAATATGACTTCTGGCATCTTCATTAATAAACCAAAATCGATGCTAGCGCCGACTGATATAAAAAACAGGCCGAGCAGTAAACCTTTAAACGGTTCAATTTCAGCTTCTAGTTCATGACGGTATTCGCTGTCGGCCAAGACAACCCCAGCAAGAAATGTCCCTAATGCTGCTGATAGCCCAGCCAGCTCCATTAATAGAGCAATGCCAATGACCAGTAATAATGCCGTTGCCGTGAAAATCTCACGCAGCTTAGTGCTGGCAATGATACGAAACAAAGGGCGAATTAAAACACGACCACCAATAATAATGCTGCCAACTACCGCCAATACCAGCCCCCCTTGTTGCCAACCGCTTAAACCATCGTCATGTGATGAAGTCACATCACTAACACCCGTGAGTGCAAGTAAGGGCAGTAAAGCAAGCATAGGTATCACTGCAATATCTTGAAACAATAAAACCGCAAAGGCGCTTTGACCTGCTTCAGAGGGCATCAAACCTTTTTCATTCATGGATTGCAATACGATGGCGGTTGATGACAATGCCAAAATAAGACCCACAGCCAGTGATGTCTGCCAAGCAAACCCCATCATTAAGCCTATGCCACAAAATAGGCTAGACGTTAGCACGACCTGTAATCCACCCAAACCCAAAATAGGCAGGCGCATATTCCATAATAAAGACGGCTGTAATTCTAACCCCACCAAAAACAACATCATGACCACGCCAAACTCGGCAAAGTGCATAATACTCTCAACATCGTGCCCAACGAGCCCTAATGCAAAAGGTCCTATGGCAGCGCCGGCTAACAAATACCCCAACACTGAGCCCAAGCCCAAACGTTTGGCTATAGGAACAGAGGCCACCGCAGCCAACAAAAAAATAAATGCCATGTACATAAAACCTCCCTCAATCATGCTATTTCTCTCCTGACATTATTTTTTTTAATCTGTTGCGGTATTTCTGAGTCTGAGCTTCAATCAGTTGCTCATTAAGGTGGTGAGCATCGTGACTGATAAAAGCAGGTAAAAACTCCATACCACAAAAGACAGCAGTCCGCTCAAAAGGTCTTAAAAATTCCTCAATTGAATAAAAATGTTCACTTTTCGGGCTGTAACTTTGATGGTTTCCGCCAGTAGAAATTGCCGACAACCATTTTTTACCTTTTAGCTTTGACCCTTTATCGCCATAGGCAAACCCATTTTGTAGAACAACATCTAACCATTCCTTCATAATCGCTGGACAGCTATACCAATACACAGGATGCTGGAATAAAATCACATCAGCATGCTCCACCAAATTTTGTTCAACCTTAATATCGATATCAAAATCGGGGTAATGTTGGTAAAGGTCTCGTATAGTGACTCCGTCTAGGCTTGCGACCGCGTTCAATAATGCTTTATTCAATTTTGATTTTAGGGGGTTGGGATGGGAATAAATCACTAAAATAGATTGCATAGTCTGTGACTCACCTTATTAATATTAGTTATGGACAGTATGCAACCCGTATAGCTGTCATTAAGCAATTGCTATAGGAAAGTACTTTTGGGCTAGAATGTCAGTTTAAGCCTTTATACGCAATCTTAAATTCTTGCTTTGAAGTTCGAATTAATCTTGCCACGTTAAGGCTAGGATACTGTGCAATAGAGATTACCAGTGAAGCCTGAACTAACCCTCGACTTCGCTATGCATTAAATAAATATAAAGCGTTTATAAAAAGTTGAACTACCAGCCTGATAACGATTAAAATTTAACGTCTGATTAGCTATTCATAGCGGACAGGTTAAATACGACGAAATATTACTTTTACTCTTAGTATTTACTTATGCTGCTTTGAAATTAGCCACAATCACCTAACAATAGAATAAAGCCGCCCAATATGACTCTGAAAATAATCTAAAAACACTCTAACTTTAACAGGTAAGGTACGGCTTTGGTAAAGCACTGAAAGCTCTTGAGCTAAAGGCGGTATCGTTAACTTAAGTTCTTTTAGGGCGCCCCGCTGTACCTCCGTTTCACATTGATAGTCTGGAAGTTTTAATAAACCTAAGCCTCTTACAGCAGCTTCAATTCTCATTTCTGGGCTAGATAAATGCACTCTGCCTTTAACCGGTACAGACTGGATTTTTTGGTGGTCTCTAAATAACCATTGTTGCTCTCCGGTATTCAATACACAGCTTTCTTCACCCAATATTTCAGGGTTCAGACTCTGCCCTACCGACTCTGCACAAACTCGTGCTTTTGTATGATTAAAACAATAAGCATTTGATACATAAATTGATTGAGGAATACTCATTAAAGAACGAGCTATCCAGCTTGAATCTGGCAAATCATGCTCATGGAGTACAAAGGTTAAATCAAAGTTTTCAGATAGCTCTGGCAAAGTGCCGGGATAGTGACTACAACACAAAGTTATGTCTGGATAGAGCAATGAGAATTCAGCAATTATTTCACTAATTAACCGACTTAAAAACTCTGAAGGCAGCAATACCCTTAGCTGCCCTCTGGGTTTGGAGATAAGCGAGCCAACCTCTTCTTCAACTAGAGCAAGTGCTTTTAAATGCTCAACACTACGTTGATACAACAACGTGCCGCTCTCAGTTAAGCGTTGCTTACGAGTGGTTCGAGTAAGCAACGAGCTACCAATTTGAGCCTCCAATGATGCCAGCCTTCTACTAATTTTCGATTTTGGAATATTCAGCTTTAGCGCTGCAGCCGTTAACGACCCAGCCTCAACCACTTCAGAGAATATATACAAGTCTTCCAGGTTCGAATTCATACTTTTGTCTCATAAATAGAACAATAGTTTCTATTAAACCCATCTAATCAACAAAGTACAAGCTAGATAAACTTCTTCTCATCTTATCCCAGCACCTGCTTTAACAGGTTCCGAAAATTAAGTTAACTAAAAAGGACATAATTATGAGTAACCCAACAGTAATTACAGCTGATGAGTTTGCGACTGAAGTTGAGAATCATACAGGCGTAACACTAGTAGATTTTTATGCCGACTGGTGTGGTCCTTGTAAGATGATAGCGCCTCTACTAGAAGTGGTTGCAGATGAATTTGAAGATGAGTTAAAAGTAGTAAAGGTTGATGCTGACCAGTCTTCAGAGTTATTAGCCAAATACGGCGTAAGAGGCTTACCCACATTAATGCTTTTTAAAGGTGGGGTACCTGTCGCCACAAAAACTGGCGCACTACCGCTCAAAGAGCTAAGAAGCTTTGTAAGTTAAAAGTTCCTGGGGCCTAGCCCCAGCATGATAGCTCTGAAATGCTTAGTAAGGGCTAATATTTGTCCTATTTAAACCACTCAAAATCCGAAAAATCAGTGACCATTCGTGGCATAAGTAAGCCTCTTCGGTGCTAATAACTAGCATAAGCTGATTAATTTATTATGCTTTTAATATCGACCTTTCTGTTATTGAGCAAACAATAATAACCGTCTCAAATTCGCACTAAGCAGGCACTAACTCATTTCGTTTAAATAGGAGGATTCAGCCAATCTGATTATTGGGTTAATGAGCGCTCTTGAGCAAAAGCACTACCTTTGGGTGCGACTTGATAGCGCTAGCTAACAACAATTTTATTCTGGCGGCGATCTACACCATTTTATATGGTGGAAAAATAAAAATTTTATAATTTAACTTAAATAGAATTAGCTCACGTTATTATCAGTCAACCGGCCTAAGATTACTCCGGATTGCTACATTCTGAACGAGAGTGGTCTTCACTACAGCGGATTTTCCAAAGCAGTTTAAGTGCTCTGCGATCAAGAATGCCGTCATCTCTGAGCGCTAAACGAATATCTTGCTTAAATTGTTCAAGTGCGACTTTTGTTTCATTACTGGTTTTAATCCAATACTTAGACGGTATTTCTGCTTTGGAGTCATTCGCTAGTTTATGGATATCATTAAGTCTAGATAGAAAATAATCCCTCATTTGTTGGCCAAAGTTTGCTGAAAAACGGTCTTTATGGGATACCAGCTGCATCATCGCGAAAAATAGCTTCTCATCAATAATGCCACCTTTTTCTCCAAGTCCACGGTATAATTCAAACACGTTATAAGCTATTGGAACCGCAGGTAATATGTCGATATTGCCATTATTAAATTGACCAGAGAATGTTGTTAAAGTAGTGCTTACTGGCGATGAACCCACCATATTGGTGAATCGCAAGGACTGAGGGTCATCGTTTAGAATAGAAACTTTCTTACCGCTAAACTCACCAATCGAGTCGATATTCCTGTCATTCACAAAAAGGTAAACACCGCCCACAGGGAAAGACCCGACAATTTCATAATTTCCATTTGTTAGCAATTTTCCCGCTTTTGGGTTTGTGAGGGCTTTTAGTACTTGATTGACTCCATTCTCACTGATGATGCCACCTATCGCGTTAAGTGCGCCTCCAAATGGAACGTATTGTTGAGTCAAGATTGCGGTCAAAAAAACCACGTCACATTCACCAGCCTTAAAGCTGTTTGATGCCACTTTCTCATCAGTGAAAGCAATTAATTTAACGTTTAAGCCCCAAGACATTGCCTTAGGCACGATGCCTGATAAAAATGTCATTGAGGGTCCGCCAGCCCCTACAGGGTCATATATACAAAATTTCTTTTCTTCTAGCGCCAGCGCTGATGCACTAGAAAGAAAAAGTACAACAGAAACGATCAGTAATCGTAATGTCACTATGTTTTACCCCTTTTTATATTTTTAGACCCCAAAGACGGTTTGACTTAACGGCAGTTTGGAATCTACCGTTAAGTTAACTTGTTTTTTTAATTGAATCGTTTTTCCTCAAGAAACGATGAACTCAATATTTTGAAGTGTAAATTACATTCCCGCGATCTCCTGTCGTGAATATTCTTCCGAATTTACCGACGGCGACACCATTCATTGTAAAGGTTGGAGGGGTGCCCGGAATGCCTACATCACCATTTTCAAGCCCTTCTTTAACGATACTAATAGCACCCGTTGCTAAATTTATACGTGAGAGTCGATTGGCACCCGCTTCAACCACCAGCAAATTGCCATGTTTGTCGAGTGAAAGACCTTCTGGCGAAGAGAGCCCACTAGCCACTGGCACTAGGTTACCGGCCTCCAAAATTTGCCATACCATGCCGGTTGCCGCATCGCTTACCCAAAGATTATTATTATCTGAGGCTAAACCCACGGGGAGGTAGAGGTTGTTGCTCACATCTGCCAATGTAATGGTTTCATTTTTTCCAACCCTCAGGATACGAGCTTCTCCTGCATTTGCTCCGAGTTCAGCGACGATCAAGTCATCCTGAAAGCTGATGGCATTCATCGGTGTTACAAAATTAAAGTAATTTTTAAGAATTTGTTTGTTTTGAGGGTCCCATATTTGAACTGTACCAGCGAACCAAGAGCTTAGAATCAAGTTTTTTCCCTGTGGTGATACGGTAAGCGGATAGTAGATTCCGGACGAATCACCGTGAACACTAAGCTCTCTTCCTGTGATGCTGTTATATTCTCTAAGTGAATAAACATCAGCGACAAATACAGATTCGCTTAGTCTGTATTTTCGAGGAAGCGTTGCAATCCCTCCTGGCTGCGACATCCCTTTGCGATTAAGTTTCTTTACATATCCGGAATGGTAGACTTGACCAACAATCCCTTTGATTGAATTGGCAATAAACAGGCGGTCGGAGGAATCGAAAGCAAGATTATCTAAACCTGCTGATGTCGTCGCATATAAATCTTTTCTCCCAGTTTGCAGGTCAATCTGCCAAATTTCGCCAGTGATGTTATCGATAGCATGTAATTGATCTTTTGAATTAAACTTTACGGCAACGGGTCTTACCATACCCTCAGCAGCAGTTTCGATAACTAGCGGGCGGGCATCAACATCAATGCGAACAATTTTTCCGTAATCAGGCATTGGAGCATAGAGTTTTCCATCTGGTCCCCAGTCCATGCCATTTAAGAAGCCTATTTCTGTTGTAATTACCTGAGGTGGGTTTTGGAGCATTGGATCGAGCTCGTATAGACCCACTCCAATAAGGTTACACGCCACTAGAAGGCGACCACTGTCTGAAAAAGTAATCGGATTGACGCCAATGGCAACAAATTGTGTGGTTACTGTACCGTCCGGAGCAATACGGCCAACGAAACCATCGAGGGGTGATGTCCAATAAAGTGCTCCATCAGGTCCGAAGGCGATATCATCTGGCCCGACCCCAATCTTGGGTGCAATTCTTTTAAGGACTCCGAACTCGTCCGGATTCATGACTACGATCTCCTTACCCACGATCGAAGCCACATATAGGTTATCGTCAGCATCAAACATCAAACCGTTTGGACCGCTTAGATCGGATCCTTGGGCTAAAATTCGAAATTTATCCGATGCCTGGGTATTCGATAAAAATAAGGTACTGATTAGTATGGAAGTTAGAACCAAAATTCGTTTCTTCATGAAAAACTGCTCCAAGATTAAATTTAAAACCATATAAATTGACCATAGAGTACGATTTATCATTCTTTTTATAGAACGGTATCTATGTCGCGTGGTTGAACCAGAGTATTATCTATTCATAATCTATTGTACATTAGCTAAATACACATGATTGCATGCATTTTTGTATGGATAGAGTTGAACTGAATTCACAGAAGTAGATTTAATATGAATAAAACTTCGTTGGGTTGGGAAGATCCTCAATTCTTTCTGGCTGTTATTGAACATAACAGCTTTAGTGCGGCGGCACGTGTAATGGTCAACTAAAACTGGAGAGCATTTAAGCCACTATTTTCAATTCACAATATTTTTTATGTGGAGCCATATACTCAATCGATGAATGTCTGTGCTGATAATTATAAAACTGAATATAGGATCGAACTTCACTGACTACCGATTGATGATTTATAAATGTAAGCGGGTTTAATCGTTCTGTTTTTAAGGTTGTATGCCAGAATATGTAAGTTCATTTTAGTGCTTCCCCCCTTAAATCCCCAGGTCAAAAGATGAGTGGCTCCCATCCAGAATTTGATCGTTCCAAAGGAGTGTTCTACCATAAAGATCAATTAACTGATGCCACCAAGGGCGCTTTTTTGAGCCATTTTTCAGAATCGACTTGATCCAGGATGAAATCGGCTAGATCTTCCACACTAACTTGCATACCAGCAAGGCTTTTCTCATTTGCTATCAATCTACTTGTTGATTTATCTTTAGTCACCCTTGGTGGTCTTATTAAAGTCCAGTCTATATTTGATCTTTTCAACACTTCCCATTCTAGCTCTTTGGCCACCAGGCCCTGCCGCCAAAAAAGAGTAAGAAATAACCTAAGAATTTTCCTTCCTATGGTCCAATTTTCGTTTTCGCCACCGCCGTGTACCGCTCCCCCAATATGAATAAAACGCTTG